>CEOP01190900.1_pt1 | contig 12525 bp, 7 predicted proteins | sample 361301 | NCBI WGS metagenome assembly CEOP01 (sample SAMEA2619548, study PRJEB7988) | marine metagenome | biome: marine biome (ENVO:00000447); feature: deep chlorophyll maximum layer (ENVO:xxxxxxxx); material: "saline water (ENVO:00002010), including plankton (ENVO:xxxxxxxx)" | depth 55 m
TCAACATGAGCATAATGACGATTTTCAGTCTCATATTCAACATGAGCAGTCTGTATTGTAATACCACGCTCACGCTCTTCAGGAGCATTATCAATACTATCAAAAGATCTAACTTCCGCCATACCATGGGCACCTTGGTGCATAGTAATAGCCGCAGTAAGCGTTGTTTTGCCATGGTCAACATGACCAATCGTTCCAATGTTTACATGAGGTTTAGTTCTCTCAAATTTTGCTTTCGACATTATTTTTTACTCCTTATTTAAAAAAATCAAACCGCTTTACCATGAACACGCTCCATTATCTCCGTCTCCACTGAAGAAGGCACTTGACTATAATGAGAAAATTGCATGTGAAATACAGCCCTTCCCTGGGTTATCGATCTTAAGTCAGTAACATAACCAAACATATTACTTAATGGCACATTAGCTTTAATGACTTGAGCTTCGTTTCTTTGATTCATACCATCAATCTTTCCCCGCCTTGAACTTATATCACCCATAACATCGCCTAAATATTCATCTGGTGTAATTACTTCCACACCCATTATTGGCTCCATAAGCTTAGGACCAGCTTTTTTGCATGCATCTTGAATAGCCATAGAACCTGCAATTTTAAATGCCATCTCTGATGAATCAACGTCATGATATGAACCAAAAATCAATTCTATTCTAATATCTTCTATTGGATATCCAGCTATGACACCATTTTTTAGCGCCTCTTGCATACCTTTATCTACAGATGGTATATATTCTCTAGGAATAACCCCGCCAACAATTTTATTTTCAAAGTGATATCCTTTCCCAGGCTCATTAGGCTCTACATTTATCACAACATGACCATACTGCCCCTTACCACCAGATTGACGAACAAATTTAGTTTCAACATCCTTGATAGACCTTGTAATTGATTCTCTATAGGCAACAATAGGCTTACCAATATTTGCCTTAACTTTAAATTCTCTAAGCAATCTATCTACAAGTATTTCCAAATGCAATTCACCCATTCCAGAAATAATTGTTTGACCAGTCTCTTCATCTGTTGAAACTTGAAAAGTAGGATCTTCTTCACCAAGTTTTGTTAGAGACTTTGAAAGTGCATCTTGATCTGCCTTACTAACTGGCTCCACTGAAACAGCAACCACAGGCTCAGGAAAATCCATAGATTCTAATACTATTTGATCTGACTGAGAACACAAAGTGTTTCCAGTTTTTACTCTTTTTAATCCTACAGCGGCTACAATTTCACCAGCTTCAACAGAATCACGATCCTCTCTCTTATTAGAATGCATAAGCAAAACCCTACTAATTCTTTCTTTTTTCCCATTATTAGGGTTATAAACATATGAACCAGAATCCAACCGCCCCGAATAAACTCTCATATATGTCAATTTACCGACATATGGGTCAGTCATAATCTTAAAAGCCAACGCACTAAATGGCTCATCAATATTCGGCTTTCTAATTAACTCTACATCTGAATCTTTAGGATCAACTCCCTTTACCTCCCCTATATCAATTGGAGATGGTAAAAAATCTACAACAGCATCCAAAAGCCTCTGAACGCCTTTATTTTTAAATGCTGAACCACAAAATATCGGTATGAATGTATTATCAAGACACCCTTTCCTTATAGCCGCCTTCAATTCTTCAGAAGTAATTTCTTCTTCTGCTACATACTTTTCTAAAAGATGCTCATCATATGTCGCGGTCTCTTCAATTAAATTCTTTCTCCATTTTGTAGCCTCATCATGCATATCCTCAGGAATCTCTGCAATATCAAATCTAGAACCCAATGTTGATTCATTATATAATATTGCTTTCATTGATAACAAATCAACAATCCCAGTGAACATCTCACCAGAGCCGATTGGGATAACAACAGGCAAAGGACTCGCACCCAAGCGATCCTTAACCATTTCTACTACATTATAAAAATCACCCCCAACTCTATCCATCTTATTTACAAAAGCAATCCTAGGTACATTATATTTATCTGCTTGCCGCCAGACAGTCTCACTTTGAGGCTCAACTCCACCAACAGCGCAAAAGACCGCCACAGCACCATCTAACACTCTTAGCGACCGCTCTACTTCCACTGTAAAATCAACATGACCAGGAGTATCAATTATATTAACTCGAAAATCATTCCAAATACATGTAGTCGCAGCTGAAGTTATTGTAATTCCTCTTTCTTGCTCTTGCTCCATCCAATCCATTGTCGCAGCACCATCATGAACTTCACCAATACGATGCGTTACTCCCGTATAAAATAGAATACGCTCAGTAAGAGTTGTTTTACCCGCGTCAATATGAGCCATTATTCCAATGTTTCTAACTTTTGTAAGATCTGTACTCTTCAATTTTTTACTCTATCTAAAATGAGCGAAAGCTTTGTTAGCATCCGCCATCCTATGTGTGTCCTCTTTCTTTTTTATTGCTCCACCATCACCATTAGCAGCCGCAATCAATTCACTTGCAAGCTTTTCAGCCATCGGCTTCCCAGATGAATTATTTGCAGAATTAATAAGCCATAAAGATGCAAGATAAAATGCCCTATTTCTAGGAACCTCTATTGGAACTTGATATGTCGCGCCACCGATACGCCTAGATTTTACTTCTACACTAGGAGAGGCATTTTCAACACCCTTTTTAAAAATTTTGACTCCATCTGTTTTGGTTTTATTTTTAATAATATCCATTGCTCCATAAAAAATTTTCTCGGCAGCACCCTTTTTACCACTATCCATTATATAATTAATAAACTTAGCCACTGATAAATCATTATATTTTGTATCTGGGAGTATTACTCTTTTTTCTGGTCTTCTTCTTCTCATAATCAAACAACCCTATTTAGTAGGTTTTTTTGCTCCATACCTACTACGACTAGTACGCCTATCATCAACACCAGCAGTATCTAATGTCCCCCTAACAATATGATAGCGAACTCCCGGCAAATCTTTAACACGCCCACCTTCGATAAGAACTATAGAATGCTCTTGAAGATTATGACCCTCACCTGGTATATATGCAGTCACCTCGATAGAATTTGTTAGTCGAACTCTAGCAACTTTCCTCAGAGCCGAATTTGGCTTTTTTGGAGTTGTAGTATATACACGTGTACAAACCCCTCTCTTTTGAGGATTTGCCATTAAGGCAGGAGTAGAAGTTTTCTTTAAAATTCTTTTTCTACCTTTACGAACTAATTGATTTATCGTCGGCATTTATTTTTTCCCATAGCCTCGTAATTTAAACCACTTATTAAGTATCTTTCAATATATTTCATAAAGAATTTATCTATGCAACAGTCTCGTCAGAACTTAACTCAGAGATCTCATCATCATTAACACCAACAAGTATATCAGTAAATCGAGGAGTGCCCGTGCCAGCAGGAATCAATCTTCCAACCGCAACATTTTCTTTTAAACCATAGAGATAATCAGTTTTGCCAGCGCTAGCAGCGTCAGTTAAAACCCTTGTCGTCTCTTGAAATGAAGCAGCACTGATAAAACTCTCAGTATTCAAAGAGGCCCGAGTGATACCCATTAGAATAGGCTCAAATGTTGCCGGGATTGCTTTTCGATATTTTGCAGCTTCTTTGCCTTCAGCTCTAACTTCTTTATTTACTTCGTTATATTCGGACTTTTCTATCATCATACCTTCGTCAAATCCAGTATCACCTGGCGATGTAACTATAATCATATTTGAAAGCCTTTCATTTTCAACAAGAAAATCATTTCTACTAACCCTGTCTTCTTGAAGGAATCTAGAATCACCAACTTCTTTTACACTGACTTTTTGCATCATTTGATTAACAATAATCTCAATATGTTTATCATCGATTTTTACACCTTGCAACCTATATACTTCTTGAATCTCATTAACTAGATACTCCCTTACTGCTGAAGGCCCTAAAACTCTTAATATATCATCTGGAGATATAGCTCCTTCACACAAAGATGCGCCAGCATTTATAAAGTCACCTTCATGAACGATAACATGCTTACCATAAGGTATAGAATAAGACCTCTCTTCTCCATCATTCCCAACCACATGTATTTTTCTTATTCCCCTGCGAGTTTCACCAAATTTAACCGTCCCATTTATTTCAGTCATAACCGCAGGATTTGATGGCTTCCTTGATTCAAACAACTCTGCAACTCTAGGCAACCCACCTGTTATATCACGAGTCTTGCCAATATCTTTAGGTATTTTAACTAAAGTTTGTCCTCTTTGCACTTCTTCTTTATCATTTACGACAAGAGTTGCCTTAACTGGAAGTATAGTACTACCAGCCACTATCGCACCTTTTTCATCAACAATTTCTAGATGCGGACTAAGTTTTCTATCTCTAGCCTCAATAACAACTATCTGCTTTTTTCCAGTCTCTACAGATTCCACCGAATAAGTTTCGCCTTCAACAAAGTCTTTTAACTTGACAAGCCCCGTCTCTCTTGCAAGAATAATATCTGTATATGGATCCCACTGAAAAAGAGTAGTTTGAGGCTTAACTTCTTCGCCTTTATCAACTAAAATTGTTGCGCCATAAGGTATATTAAATGAAGCCTTACTATTCGTATCTTTTTGCCTAACCTCTAACTTAGCATGTCTAACCATACACCTCTTAACTTCTATCCCAGACTCATCTTTCGTAAGTGCAAAATCATAATTTTCAGAAAAATCAACTACTCCAGCTCTCTTATTTTTCATTTCAGATTGTTCAATCACCCTACTAGCGGTACCCCCAATATGAAATGTGCGAAGAGTTAACTGCGTTCCCGGCTCTCCAATACTTTGTGCTGCTCGAATACCAACAGATGTACCTATGTCTACAAGCTTATGTAACGAAAGATCCCATCCATAACATTTAGCACAAATACCCCTCTTAGTATCACAAGTCAAAACAGACCTTATTCGTATACTCTCTACACCACTATCACCAATCAACTCTGCTTCCTTTTCAGTAATAACATAACCAGCTTCGACTACAACTTTACCTCTTTCAATAAAATCATCTAATATAGTTCTACCCAATATTCGATCTGATATAGGCTCTATTATTTCTTCACCTTCTTTTAAATCAGATACTAAAATACCATTTATAGTGCCACAATCATGCTCATAAACAACAACATCTTGAGCAACATCAACTAATCTTCGAGTCAAATATCCTGCGTCAGCTGTTTTCAATGCAGTATCAGCCAGACCCTTCCTGGCGCCATGAGTAGAAATAAAATATTCAAAAACTGACAAACCTTCTTTAAAATTAGAAGTAATAGGATTTTCTATGATTTCACCTACTCCACCTTTCATAGATTTTTTAGGCTTTGCCATTAAGCCCCTCATACCCGCAAGCTGCTTTATCTGGTCTTTACTTCCTCTAGCACCAGAGTCTGTCATCATCGAAAGCGCATTAAATCCACCATTGTCTTTTCTTAGTTCATCCTCCATAACCTGAGCCACATGATTAGTTGTATGAGTCCAAACATCAATCACTTTATTATATCTTTCACCTTCCGTTAAAATATGCCTATCAAATTTTCTTTTTATATCCTCAACCTTATCAAAAGCTTCAGATAGTATATTGTCTTTTTCATGTGGGATTAAAACATCGCTTACAGAAATTGACAATCCACTTTGCGTTGCCATATTAAACCCTAAATCTTTCAGAGCGTCTAGGAAAATAACTGTTTTGTAATTCCCGACAATTAAATAACATTGATTTACAATGTCAGTTAATAACCTTTTATCAATTAATTTATTAACATAATCCATCTCCTGAGGGAGTATCGAATTAAAAATAGCTCTCCCAACCGTCGTATCTTTTATCCAAACATTTTTATGCTTTAGTCCGATTTTTGCGTGCATGCCGACTACTCTATTTTCATATGCAATTAACACCTCAGATATCGATCCAAAAATTTTTCCCTCACCGATATCACTTTCTCTTAGCTTTGTTAAATAATAAGATCCTAAAATCATATCTTGAGATGGAACTGCTATTGGTTGCCCATTCGCTGGATGCAGGATATTATGACTAGCAAGCATCAACATCCTTGCTTCCATTTGAGCCTCAAGAGACAAGGGGACATGAACTGCCATCTGATCACCATCAAAATCGGCATTAAAAGCCGAACAAACCAATGGATGCAATTGTATGGCTTTCCCGTCTACTAAGACTGGCTGAAAAGCCTGAATACCAAGCCTGTGAAGCGTAGGGGCACGATTTAACATTACCGGATGATCTTTAACAACATACTCCAAAACTTTATAAACAACCGGCTCACAGTTTTCAATCATTAACTTTGCACTTCTTGGCGTTTGAGTATATCCTCTATCCATTAACTCACGAATCATATGCGGCTTAAACAATTCTAATGCCATATTCTTAGGCAATCCACACTCTTGTAGATTTAGCTGCGGCCCAACCACAATCACAGATCTCCCAGAATAGTCAACTCTTTTACCAAGCAAATTCTGCCTAAATCTACCAGTCTTACCTCTTAACATATCCGACAGAGATTTTAATGGTCTACGCGAACCACTCCTGATCGCAGTTTTCCTTCGACTATTATCAAAAAGAGCATCAACCGACTCCTGAAGCATTCTTTTTTCATTCCTAAGAATTACATCAGGCGCTTTAATTTCCATAAGCTGTTTTAATCTATTATTTCTAATAATAATTCTTCTATACAGGTCGTTTAAATCACTTGCCGCAAATCTCCCACCCTCAAGCGGAACCAATGGCCTCAACTCAGGAGGAATTACAGGCAATATAGACACAATCATCCACTCAGGCTTATTTAATCTTTTTTTAGTCGGATCAGGCACAAAAGAATAAGCAACCTTAAGCCTTTTTAATGCATCAGCTCTTTTTTGTTTAGACTTAGAAGTTTTTACTATATCTTCTAATTCTTTTTTTAGATCCATAATATTAATTTTTGACAGCATTTCTTTTATAGCTTCCCCACCCATAGAAGCATAGAAATAATCATCATTTTCTCTTTTTTCTTCACTAACAGCGGCATATCCAAATTTTTGCTCAAGCTCTAAATACTCGTCTTCCTCTATTAAGTCAAAGGGCTTCAAACCACTGGCTGCTGGCTCTATGACCATATACATTTCATAATAAATAACCCTCTCTAACTCTTTAGTGCTCCTACCCGCCAAATAACTTAACTTACTAGGTATTGACCTTAGGTACCATATATGAACTATTGGCACAGCGAGCGTAATGTGTCCCATCCGCTCCCTACGAACTTTTTTCCTAGTTACTTCCACACCACACCTGTCACATATTATTCCTCTATACCTAATGCCTTTATACTTACCACAATGACACTCATAGTCTTTGACTGGCCCAAAAATCTTTTCACAGAAAAGACCATCTTTCTCAGGCTTATAAGATCTATAATTTATTGTTTCTGGCTTTAATATTTCCCCGTATGAGCGAGCCAAAATTGCTTCAGGCGATGCCAGCCCTATTGTTATAGAGCTATAAGACTTTGAAGTGTCCAAGTTATTTGTTTGTATATAAGTCAATTTTAAACCCCTTCTTAATTATCTAGTTCAACATCAATGCATAAACCTTGAAGCTCTTTAATCATCACATTAAATGATTCAGGAGCAGAAAAGCTTGGCATTTGTTCACCTCTGACGATAGAATTATAAACTTTTGATCTACCTTCAACGTCATCAGATTTAACAGTCAATATTTCATGCAAAGTATGTGCGGCACCATAAGCCTGCAAAGCCCACACCTCCATCTCACCAAACCTTTGTCCACCAAATTGAGCTTTTCCACCTAAAGGCTGCTGCGTAATTAATGAATATGGCCCCGTAGACCTAGCGTGCATTTTATCATCTACCATATGGCTTAACTTCATAATATATGAGGTACCAACAGTGACTGGGTTATCAAAACATTCACCAGTTCTACCATCTATTAATTTCGTCTTTCCAGTAACTGGTAAATTAGCCTTTCTTAATTCATCGTACACTTGCTCAGGAGTAGCTCCATTAAAAACTGGAGTTGAATATTTTTTATCGGTTACAAGGCCAGCCCAACCCAACATAGCCTCATAAAGCTGCCCAAGATTCATCCTAGAAGGAACACCTAGCGGGTTTAACACTATATCAACAGGAGTACCATCCTCCATAAAAGGCATATCTTCTTCTGGCACAATTGTAGCAACAATACCTTTGTTTCCATGCCTACCAGCCATTTTATCACCCACTTGAAGCTTCCTCTTTTGAGCAACATAAACCTTCGCCATCCTCAAAATGCCAGGCTGAAGCTCATCCCCAACTTTTAATTTGAAAACTTCTCTTTCTAATTTTGTTTCTATACGAGACCATTCTTTTCTAAAAGACAACCAAACCTTAGCTATTTTATTCCACGCCCTCGTATCTTCTACCCACGCTATATCTTGCGCAAACCTCTCAAGATCAAATCCAGACAATCGCTTGGCGGTAAGTTTCGTAGATTTTTTTATCAAGGTCCGATTACTTGATATACTTCTAATTCCATTAGATGTTTGATTTATTAATATCGACATTAATTTTTCATCTCTTGAAATTTTCAAACTCTTTTTATATTCTGCAGTTTCTTTTTGATAAGCTAAAATTTTCTCTCTCTCTTCAGCCTTAGTTCTCTTTGCTTGCTTTTCAAATAATTTAGTTCTTATCACACAACCCTTAATTCCTGGCTCTGCGCGCTTTGAAGCATCTTTAACCTCGCCAGCTTTTTCACCAAAAATAGCACGTAAAAGCTTTTCTTCTGGGGTTGGGTCAGACTCACCTTTCGGAGTAACTTTTCCAATGAGAATATCTCCCTCCTTAACTCTAGCACCTTCCCTTACTATACCCTCACTATCTAAGTCTTTTGTAGCATCCTCACTTACATTTGGAATCTCAGGAGTTAATTCTTCTTGCCCTCTTTTTGTATCTCGAACCTCAACTTCAATTTCATTACAATGAACAGAACTGAATGTGTCATCTTTAACTAATCTCTCACTAACAACAATAGCATCTTCAAAATTATAACCACGCCAAGGCATGTAAGCTACACGAATATTGGCACCTAATGCTAATTCTCCCGATTCAGTAGCTGCACCATCAGCTACAACATCACCAGCCTCTACCTTCTGACCTTCAGAAACCAGCGGTCTCTGATTGTGAACAGTATTCTGGTTAGTTCTAAAATATTTTTTTAAATTGATTTCAAATATTGACTCCCCCTCATACAACATTAAACTATCTTGAACATCTTTCCTCTTGACATGTATCGTATTTGAATCAACATAAACAACTCTTCCTGAAACCGGAGAAACAACACAAGACCTAGAATCTTTTGCAACTTTTTCTTCAATACCTGTACCCACTATAGGCGACTGAGGATACATTAAAGGCACAGCCTGCCTTTGCATATTTGAACCCATTAAAGCCCTATTAGCGTCATCATGCTCTAAAAACGGAATCAACGCTGCAGCGACGCTTAAAATTTGATTTGGAGAGACCTCAACATAGTCAACATTCTCTGGCCCTACAATCGGAAAATCTCCTTTAACCCTTGTTCTTATATGCTTTTCAATAATATTTTTTTCGGCATCTAATTCAGTGTTAGCTTGAGCAACCATCACTCTATCTTCATCATCAGCAGATAAATATTTAACGTCATCAGTCACTATCGAATTACCGCTTTTCTTTTGAACTCTTCGATATGGCGATTCTATAAATCCATGATCATTAACTTCCGCAAACATAGCCAAGGATGAAATAAGTCCTATGTTGGGCCCCTCAGGCGTTTCAATTGGACAAAGCCTTCCATAGTGAGTATAATGAACATCTCTAACTTCAAATCCAGCCCTCTCTCTTGTTAAACCACCTGGACCGAGCGCAGAAATTCTCCTTTTATGAGTAATTTCAGCAAGAGGATTTGTTTGATCCCCGAATTGAGAAAGTTGAGAAGTACCAAAAAAAGTATTGATAACAGTAGTAACCACACGGGAATTAATAAGATCTTGAGGAGTAATACTCTCAGACTCCCTTAAATTCATTCTTTCATGTATTGTCCTAATCATTCGGCTTAAAGCAATACTAAATTGATTAGTTAATTGCTCACCAATTGTTTTAACTCGCCTATTTCCCAAGTGATCAATATCATCAACACCCCTATCCCCTTTTCTCATCTCAATTAGAACAGATATGACTTGGATTATATCATCCATAGTAAGGACGGTTTCTTCAACTGGAACATCTAAATTAAATTGCTGATTCAATCTATATCTACCAACTTGCCCTAAATCATATTTTTTAGGACTAAAGAAGATTCTCTCAATAAACTTTTGCGCTGTCTCTAAATTTGGAGGCTCACTCGTCCTCAAAAGCTGATAGACAACTTGTAAAGCTCCCTCGGTGTCCCTAGTAGGATCCTTACCAATTGTATTAAGAATTAACATTGATGAAAAATCTTTGTTCCCATCGATTACACTAATCTCACCGACTTTATTATCTTGTAAGATTTCAATTATATCACTAGTTAATTCAGTGCCACTTTCAAAAAATATTTCTCCCGTCTTTGTATCGATAACATCCTCCGTAAGAGTTGCCCCAATGTATTTAAGAATGCTTTTATCATTTGAATCTAGAGTCAAAAGATTTCCAAAAGCCTTGCAAATATCACTATTTGACGAATAACCCAAAGCTCGCAATAACATTGTCACAGGAAACTTTCTCCTTCTATCAATAATAACAAAGAGACAATCGTTAATATCCGTAGTAAAATCAACCCAAGAACCTCTAGCAGGTATTATCCTAGCCTGAAATAATTTTGTGCCATTAGGATGCGTCGATTCATCAAAAAATACACCAGGAGAACGCTGTAACTGAGAAACAATAACTCTTTCGGCGCCATTTATTATAAACGTTCCTTTTTCGGTCATATATGGAATATTACCAAAATAAACATCCTGCTCAATGCTCTGAGCATACTCATTTTTATTATTTTCATCTGTAATATGCAAAGATAACTTTACTCTCAATGGAGCAGAGAATGTGACACCCCTATCGATACACTCATCAGCAGTATACTTAGGCTGACCCAAATAATAAGAATTAAATTCAAGAATATAATTCCTATGAGAGTCTTCAATTGGAAATACACTATTTAGAACGCTCTGAAGACCAAGATCATGCCTTGCCTCAGGCGCTTCAAACTCTTGCAAAAACTGCTGATAAGCTCGTGTCTGTATTGACAACAAATCTGGAATCTCTAACAATTCCTCAATATGAGAAAAACTAATCCTACCATTATTTGAAAAATCTTTCTTTTCCAATTAAACCTCCGGGTTTATATAAATATTAAAACTAAAATTATTATTTCTACTTTAACTCGACTTCAGCGCCAGCCTCTTCCAACTGAGTTTTGACTTCATTGGCTTCAGATTCAGCAACGCCCTCTTTTATTGCTTTTGGCGCAGAATCAACAAGCTCCTTAGCTTCCTTAAGCCCTAAGTCAGTTATTGCCCTAACAGCCTTAATTACATTTATTTTAGCCTGACCCGCAGACTTCAGAATAACATCAAATTCAGATTTAGCCTCAGCACCACCAGAATCGCCAGTCGCGGACGAAGCTGCTACAGCTACTGGCGCGGCCGCAGAGACACCAAATTTTTCTTCGATTTCACTGACTAACTCAGAGACTTCCATCATGTTAGCTTTTTCTAGATATGCGATAACATCTTCTTTTTTAACTGCCATTTTAAAAACTCCTTTATTTTAATTTTAACTAGATTTACTTTTTTTAATATTATTTAATAAGTTTACAACATTTGACATCGATGAATTAAGCATAGTTGCAAAATTTTGGATCGGACTCTTAATCATTACAGCAAACTGCGTAATTGACTCTTCTTTATTAGGCAAATCTGCTATTCTACTAAACTCATCCCCAGCTAAGAATGAACCCTCAAATAAAATACCCTTAACATTAGGTAAATCATGTTCTTTTGAAAAATTCTTAATCACTTTAGCGGCAGCAACCGGCTCATCATAAGAAACAGCTATAGCAGTAGAGCCGACAAACAATTCTTCCGATAAAGATATTTTATTATTTTCAGAGGCAATTTTTAACAAAGTATTCTTCACTACTAAGTACTCTACACTATTTGAATAAAATTCTTTTCTTAACTTGGTTATGTCAGAGACACTAAGACCAAGGTAATCAGTGAAATAGATTGACTTAGCTCTCGATATTTTATCAGTTAAGGTTTCAACATTTTTTATATTTTTATTATTAGGCATAACAGTTTTATCCAATAGAATTAATATTAACTTTAACTCCTGGGCCCATTGTAGAGGATATGGAAATTTTCTCCAAAAACTGCCCCTTCACAGAAGGAGGTCTGGCTTTAGTTAAAGTATTATAAATAGTTAAAATATTATCGAATAAAGCACTAGCCTCAAAAGAAACTTTCCCGCACGAAGTGTGAATGATTCCAGTTTTTTCAACCCTAAGCTCTACCATACC
>CEOP01154933.1_pt1 | contig 12524 bp, 7 predicted proteins | sample 361301 | NCBI WGS metagenome assembly CEOP01 (sample SAMEA2619548, study PRJEB7988) | marine metagenome | biome: marine biome (ENVO:00000447); feature: deep chlorophyll maximum layer (ENVO:xxxxxxxx); material: "saline water (ENVO:00002010), including plankton (ENVO:xxxxxxxx)" | depth 55 m
GGGGTGAAATATCTCGGCTCCGATATCATCTACCGCATCCTCGAGGAGCGTGAGGAATGGGTAGAAGATCGCACTCGCGAATTGGAAGAAGCCAGCCGCGAGAAGGTTGTTTATCCTGGACGAATTCTTCTATTGCCGGACCACACTTTCCGAATTTCCAAGCCTGCAGTTGTGGGTGTGCGTATTCTCGCAGGACGAATACACGTCGGACAGCGCTTGCTGAAGAATGGCGAGCGAATTGGGCAGATCAAGTCAATCCGTTCAGGTCAAGAATCTATGAAGGAAGCGAAACAAGGAGCTGAGGTTGCTGTGGCCATCGACGGTGTTACCGTCGGAAGGCAAATCGAAGAAGATGATGTCCTACTCGTTGACATCCCCGAATCTCACGCAAAGAAACTCCGAAAGATGGACCTCTCAGCCGCCGAGCAAGAAGTCCTCGAAGAACTCACTCTAATCCATAGAAAGGACAGTCACTTCTGGGGTCGCTGAGCAACGTACCCTTTCTGCACCCTAATCGAACACAGTACCTCGATTATGAGGGGAAAAGTAAGTGTTTGAAGTGATCGAGAAGATGGAAATGAACTACACGGGTGAAAGATTAGTGTTCGATGCGCGAGCCGTTCAGAAGCGGCGAATGCTTTAGTATGAAAATGAGAGGCCCGAGTTGTATGACTATGGCCGCGAGTGACCCCAAGTCACGCGAACTCATCCAGACTGTGTCGCAGATATCCAACGGCCTCATGGGAGAGGTAGCGAAGGTCATCATCGGAAAGCAGGAGAATCTGCGCCGTGTGACAATTGGAATTCTCTCAAATGCAAACATGCTAATCGAAGATTTCCCGGGCCTTGCCAAGACGCTAATGGCTAACACATTCGCTACCTCGCTCGGATGCAAATTCAAGCGTGTTCAATTCACCCCGGACCTGTTGCCCGCAGATATCATGGGGACATACATGTATGACCAACAAGCGGGCGAATTCAAGCTCCGACCTGGTCCTCTATTCACCAATGTGCTTCTCGCTGACGAGATTAACCGTGCTCCGCCAAAGACGCAGGCGGCTCTTCTAGAGGCAATGGAAGAGAAGCAAGTTACAATTGAGGGTATTACCCACAAACTCCCAGCACCTTTCATCACAATGGCAACTCAAAACCCAATCGAGCAAGAGGGAACTTACCCACTGCCCGAGGCGCAAATGGACCGATTCATGATGAAGATGTCAATGGGTTACCCGGACCGCCAAGAGGAGAAGTCCATCCTACAGCGAAGGAAGCTCCGAGGAAAGGACGACTACGATATCGAGAAGATCACTTCTCCAAAGAAGGTGGTTGCTATGCAGAAGGCGCTAGAGACTGTTCACGTCGACACTGCTATTCTTTCCTACATCGTAGAATTAGTTCACCGCACTCGTGAAGATCACCGCGTAATTACCGGAGCATCACCTCGTGCTAGCCAATCACTGTTCAAGACCGCTCGTGCAAGCGCAGCAATCGATGGTCGCGACTACGTTATTCCAGACGATATCAAGGCCGTCGCACTTCAGGTGGTCAGTCACAGAATCCTTCTCAAGCCTGAGTCAAAGATTCGCGGTGTTACTGGTCAGCACATTATGAGGAAGATTCTCTCTGAAGTCCCAGTTCCTGTAATCCAGTAATCGACAAATCGTCGCCTGTGATTATGAACTCCTGAGGCTTCGCTTCGTCAGATGGGCCTCATGGAGTTTCTTCGTCCGGCGAAGAACGTCCCAACGACTTGGTGGAGCGCCGAAGATGCTTGGACTGTAAAACCAAGATTTTCGACTCTATTCATCCTAATCATCGGATTGATTGTATTCGGTGCAGGAGATGCGATAATTATCGCTGCAGGAATAGGTAACACTCCTTGGACAGTATTAGCCGAAGGAATTGCAGTTAATCTAGACTGGACAATTGGAAAAGCAACTTTCTTAGTTAGCGTACTCGTGCTCTTATTTTGGATTCCACTAAAGGAAAAACCAGGTATTGGAACCGTCCTTAACGCAATTCTAATTGCAGCAACAATAGAGGTATTGCTCCCTGAATTACATACCCCTGATGATTTGATTATGCAACTCTTACAGGTTGTAATCGGAGTTATTCTAGTCGGCATTGGTAGCGGGTTGTATCTGACAGCAAATCTAGGCCCAGGTCCACGAGATGGAACAATGACTGGACTGAATAAAGTCACAGGAATCTCGATTGGTCGGGTTCGCGGAGGAGTTGAAATTAGTGTACTAGCGATTGGTTGGGCGATGGGAGGAACATTTTGGATTGGCACAATTATATTCGCAATTCTGATTGGTCCGTGCGTTGCGATCTGTCTGAATATCGCTAGTAGGTTCGGATCTAACGACTAGAATCAATCCGAATACTGGTCATCTTCGGATAGAGACGGCCATTCATCCACCTCCGACAGCACGATACGCCGCCAGCGTTCGAGCAGGATTGGTGATCTCATCGGTCCAGTTGTGATAGCGGTCACAAATCACAAAGGTGGTTGTGGCAAGACGACAACTGCTGTGAATTTGGCTTCTGCGCTCGCAGTTGGGAATGAAGAATTTGGTATTGCTGGACGGCGAGTGCTATTGATTGATCTTGATCCAAAGGGAAATATCGCGACGACTTTTGGAATCGACAAGAAGAAACTCGGGTCGACGATGAATGATTTGTTCAAGGCTGGAATCGACGGCCCGAGCGTCCGTTTTGCTGATTGTTTGATCGGCCCTGAAGCATTGACTGAGTCGATGAAAGAGGCTAATCGGCGGCAGAATCCTGAGCGAAAACGCGGACCGCCGAAAGGGCTAGCAGTGGAAAATCTCTGGTTACTACCAGCCGACCTCGACCTCGCGGGTATCGAGATTGATTTGGCAACACGAATTGGTCGAGAGAATCGTTTGCGAAATGCGATGCAAGGTGCAATCGGTCATTTTGACGTGGTGATTATCGATACGCCGGCTTCTCTTGGGTTACTTACGGTGAATGCCCTAGCGGCTGCACAATGGGTGATGATTCCCGTGCAGGCCGAGTTCTACGCTCTAGAGAATATGAGCCAACTGATGAATACTGTACGTGATGTTCAGTCAGCGGTTAATCCAGGTCTGCGACTCTTTGGAATCGCTCTGACCATGGTTCAGCGGAGTCGCTTGTCCGAGACCGTCGCCGAGCAGGCTCGCAAGCACTTCGGCGACCGACTTTTCGAATCAGAGATCCCAAGGCTTGTCGCCATCGCTGAGGCTCCGCTCGATGGTGCACCAATTGTCATTGGCCAAAAACCAAACAAGTCAAATCCAGGGAGTAAGGCTTACTGGGATTTAGCCCTAGAGGTTTCAAACAGAATAAAACTAATTCAGACACAATGAGCAAACTTACTCAACTTCTTTTTGAAATTATTCTAAATACGACAGTTGCTGTGAAAATAATCATTGCAAAAATCAAGGCAATTGGAAGTAATGACCGGGAGTGTTTACTGGAATCGAGAGGATAGTAATCACCTTCATCAGACCAACCGTCTAAATCTGAATCGACGCAGCCTTTTCTGTCTTGAGTAGAGCTACCATAGATATCTGGGCAATCGTCAGACAAGTCTGTTCCAGTTTGGTCCCCGAATCCGTCTTTGTCTCTATCTGACCAAAGCAGTTCAGAAAATGGATGTGAATCTTCTAAATCAGACCATCCATCACCATCTGAATCGGGACATCCTAGGAAAGAAATTGTAGAGTTACCCCAAAGGTTCGGACAATCATCGGGCATAGATGCTGGAAATAGATTATCTCCAAAACCATCTAAGTCACTATCTAACCATTGAGTGGAATCTTCTTGAAATGCGTCACCAGCATCTGACCACCCGTCGTTGTCTCTATCTTCACAACCATAACGATCTTCTGTGCTAGAACCTGCTACTATCGGACAATCATCTGGTAAGTAAGCCGGTGATGGATTATCTCCAAAACCATCCAAATCCGAATCCTTCCACTGAGTATCTTGGATAGGAAAGGCATCCGCTCCATCCTCTACAGTCCAATTTATCGATGGATCTGAATATCCATCTTCATCTGCATCAGCACAACCCATTCTATCGAATTCAGAATAACCCTCTTCGAATGGGCAACTATCTGGATTTACTCCAATTGAATTGTCTCCAAAACCATCATTGTCTGAATCTAACCACTGTGTTCCATCTGTCGGGAAATCATCTGCTGAATCCGCCCAACTGTCAGCATCTGAATCTAAACATCCTCGAAATCCTAATGTTGAGGAGCCTGCTATTTCTGGACAGTCATCCGATAGTTCCGAGCCTTTTTGATCCGCAAATCCATCCCCATCCATGTCAGACCACAGAAGACTGTTGGTTGGGTAAACATCGATACTATCTCTAACCTCATCAAAATCTGTGTCTTGGTATGTGTCCAATCTGATTACACGATTTTTCTCCGAATCAACATACCACAGTTTTCCTTCGGGACCAATCTCAAGCCCCATGATTGAACCAGCATTTGTGTTCACAGTTCTGGAGTCTGTGAAATTTTTTCCATCTTCGTTTAGATTGAAACCTGTAATTTTTCCATTACCGTTTTGTGAAACAAACAAGACTCCTTGATGTAATTTTATTCCTGATGGAGATGACAGACCGGATGCTAAAATTCCCCAATCTACACTTGTCGCTCGATTATAGCCATCGAGAGGCTCCATTTGACTTTCTGCACCTCTTATGTCGCTAATTGTAACATTTGGATCTTGTGTGTTTACCCACAGAACTCTCCCCCCACCGGTATCTGCAACATACAACATTCCAGTTCCTTTATTCATATCCAAATGACCTGGCACACCGGGATTCCTAGTGAGTGAAATTTCGATGTATCTTGTTACAATTCCATCTGAGTGATCGTCTTCTCCAGTGTCATGATCTTGTTGAAAATCGTAGTGTACTAATTCCCCATAATAGCCATCGTTGTACCAGTACGCATTGTCTGAGTCGTGAGCTATCCCCATTCCTTGAGGACTTTCATGTAACATATCGATATGGCTTCCCAACAAACCACCTTGTTCCTGATTCTCTTCTGCAAAATGACTTAGCGAAGACGGCCAAAGAGCGGGACCCATGAAATCATTTGGATTTGCCTGACCATCGTAGGTGTTCCTAGATTCTTGTGCGGTTGCAAATTGGTAATCAAATTCCTCATGGTATTCTCCAAACGCAATCGCGCTTACCTCCTCCATGAAGTGGTTAGCATTGGAATCTTTCCTGTATTCAGTGACTTGATTTGATTGGCCTGCATTATGAATAATCGTGACGCTATCTGTTGCTCGGTTTACAACCCAAAGTTCGTTTTGTCGTGAGGAATTAGGGTGAAATTCTAGATCCCGAGGGACATCCAAGTTATCTTGTGAAGAAGCTATTTCGGTTTCGATAAAACCAGGACCAAATTGTGAAATGTATGTTTCTTTTTGAAAAATATTTTCTTCAGCCAAGGTTGGTGTAGATACCGTTCCAAGAACACTGATTACAAGTATCCCAATTAGAGCAGTAGTTGCGAGTTGGGAACGATACTTGTTTTTCGCCATATGTAATCGACTGATTCATTCTATATGGTGACTATGTATCTATTCTTCATAACAAATCAGCTCAGATATCAATTCCTGTTAGGGCTTCGATACCCAACTCTGTAATCGAGAGAGAGACCTTCAATCCGAAGCGCCTTCTCTCGACCATCTCCCAGTCAATTAGCGAACGGACATGGTAGGAGAGGACTTGGGGTGATATCCCAATATCTCTAGCCAATTCAGACCCACTCGGTCCTGCTAAATCCATCAAATCGGCCTGATTTAGGTGCATGAGAATTGAGCGTTTAATCGAATTCTTACTGAAATTAATATCAAGAAGAGGGCTTGAGAAAGAAGAGGCTGTAGGAACTGAATCCGCAAAGAAAATCAGCAATCTTCCATCTCTTCGAGACCAAATTCTACCTTCTTTTTCCAATCTGTCCAAATGATATGTGGCTTGGTTATTGCCTAGATCTGAGAGCCTTGTGAGAGCTGAAAGATGGATACCCGGGTTGCTCTCAATATATCCATACAAGCGCCCCCTCTGGAACTCTCCGTCTTTGGTTTTGCGAACAACTCCGAACATCAGAAGTAGACTCAACCAAGCCTTGCGTGATACGGTCCATCTGACTGGTTCTACGGCATATACTGAACCGGCGGCAAGAATTGCCGCCGAGCCACCTACTGCAATCTGAATTGTGGCTGGTTTGAGTACAATCTCTTGCTGGATTGGGTCGTGTACAACCGGCAGAGGAATGGGTAGCACTTCGCACCTGCCGTCTCCATTCAAATCCAAAGGGATGCTACTGCTGTCGATGGGTGAGGTTTCACACAGGATTTCATCAAAATCACTCCATCCATCTTCATCGGTATCCTTGTCTAGAGTATCACAGATTCCGTCTCCATCCAAATCATTGGGCACTGAGTCAACCAAGAGTGGGTCAGACCCACAGATTTGCTCGATATGGTCCCACCAACCATCGTTGTCATCATCCGCGTCAAGATGATCGCAGATTCCCGATGAATCGGTATCTTGTGGAACATCCTGCCAATTTTGTGGGTCGGTTCCACAGGACTCTTCATGGTAATCTGTCCAACCATCGCCATCACTATCTCCATCTTCTGCTGAGACATTGAAGCTCGCCACGCTCAGCAATATCGCCAAGGTGAGCAGAAGCGAGGATAGACGACCCATGAGACATTCTCACGTTCCTAGTTCAAAGGTTGTTCTCACAAGTCTGCCCGTGATAGTATGCAGCTGTACCATCTGGACAGATAGCCCAGTCCCAAGTGACACCTGTAATATCCGCAGGCCCGTATGATGGGTTTAGGTAGGCGAGATCTGCTCCAGTCAAATCAGCGCCTGTTAGATTGGCGCCTCTGAGATCTAAGTCATACATCATCGCATTTGTCAGATCGGCATATGAGAGATCGACACCCATCCAATTTCCTCCGCCATAAATCCATGCGCCTGATAAGTTGGCACCGGACAAATCACTCCACCTGAATTCTGTGTAAGCCAAATTACTCTGAACCATTATTGCATCGCTGAAGTCACTGCTTCTCCATACGCCATTATACATTGCAGCATGGGTAAAATCAGTACGATGGAATGTAGAAAACAAGCCGTCCGCACCCGCCAAATTAGCGTTAACGAAGCTAGCGTCGGAAAAGTTGGAATAACTCAAACTCGCATTCATCAAGTTTGCAAAATCAAAAATTGGTGGATCCATTTGTACCCCCAAACCATTATTGAAATTGAACAATTGCGCGCCTTGGAAATCGAGGTAAGAAAAATCATTCATTGCTCTAGTGTTATTCATCCTGTTCTCAAGGTCAGAAATTGAAGATTGAAGGCTTGATTGTAAAGATTGTAGTGACTGTTGTAATGCTGTAATCTGAGATTCAAAGTCACCATCTGATGTATTCTCATCATCTAACGCTTCAACGATTAGTGAAATCTGATTGATTGAATCTTGGCTGTTCTGCAGATTGGATTGCAGCGTGTTCAAGGAGGTTAGGAGATTGTTGATTGAGGCAGCATTTGTTGCATTGATTTCTTCCAATGATTGACTGTTTACAATCGCTGCTGCCTCCATGGCGGCCAGATAGCTCGATTCCAATTCAGTCAATGATTCCTGGTAATCAGATTCCAGTGTCTGAATCGCTTGCATATTTGCGGATTCAATCTGCGAAATTGAAGCCAACAAATCGGAATTTGTTTGTTCTTGTTCTGCTAATACAAGTGTCAACTCCAGTTGTGATGTTTCTAACTCAGTGATTCGAGAATCATGATTGGTAGTTTGGGCATCATTCGAAGTTGTACATCCGGCAAGGCTAGAGGCGATTATTAGCAAGGCTAGAGTTGCTGCTTTGGTTTGCATGAATTGCCGATTGAGTTTCTAGACATAAGCAGATTGGGGGGGTTTCTTGATACAGATAATCACCATCTGTATTCTAAAATTAAAGATTTTTAATTCAGTTAGAGCGCTCTAAGGCACTTTGACGAGCTTCGACAAGGATGGTTTCCCACTTCACCTTCAATTCTGACTCGAGTGCTTTCAGCATCTCCTTGATTTCCTTCTTTGAGAGGCCTTCACGCTTGGAAAATTGTTTCTCTAAATTCTCAAGCAACTCTTTCTCACGCTTCTTGCGAGTCTCGGCTAGACGTTGTTCCATCTCGACCTCGCGCTCGAGTGCCATCTCCTGACGCTTGAGGACAAGCGCAGCATCCATGGTTTCGCGCTCGGCTGCAAACCAACGGTCCAACTCAGCCAACATGCCCGCCTCGGCCTCCTCCTCCAAGGACTTCAGACGAACGTCCACGTCTGCAATCATGCCCTTTTCGCGGGATTTTGATTCTGCTGTGATCTGTTTTTCGAGTTCTGCCTCGTGCTTTTTGCGAGCGGCGGCAAGCCGCTCGCGCATGCCGATTTCTTGCTCGAGACGATATGACTCGACTTTGCGATGGACCTTAGATTCCTCAGCCTCACGAAGGTCCATTTCGACTCGGCGCTCCATACGATCCATGTCCTGAGATGCTTCGAGTTCGAGCCGATCATTCAGGAAGGCTTTGCGTCGATCGAACTCGGTCTCCATTTCCCCCTTCAAGCGATCTCGAAGTTTCGAAGTGTGTTCCTCGATGCGCCGGTCGCGCTCAAGATCTAATTGCTCGCGAAGACGATTCTCCTCCCGGCGCAATCGGTGAAGCATTTCCTCTCGAAGAAGTCGCTCTTCCCGCTCCAACGCCTCGGTCTCTAAGCGCTCCATCTCAACTTCTAGCTCAGCGCGCATATCTGCCTCGATACGATGGAGTTCCTCTTCGAAAAGGATGTCATTCGCTTTACGCAACGCGCCGCGCATTCCCTCGACGCGTTCGCCCATCTCAGCCACGCGTCGACGACGTTCGCGACGCATTGCAGACCGAAGTTTGCCTTCATCATCAAGCCGATCGCGAGCTCGACCAAGAGTGTCAATTGCAGAGGCTGCTGAACGTACATGGGCTTCGCGCAGAGCCGCTAGTTCGTCGACACCATCCGCGTCATTACCATTGGGTGACTTGCTCTCACTCACGGTCCCATCCCCATTTCGACGGTATCTGACCCCTATTTGAGAGCGCAGGGTTGTATTCAGCCGTAGGCTGTGATTTGACGAGACAAGTTGATTCTCCCAGTTTCACTTACTGGGAGGGAATCTCTCTCCCTCTCTCATAGGGCTTCAGGAACTCAAAAGGTAACCTGGAAAGCAGCCTCGCAAGCCGGACAATTCAACTGACGCTTCCCTGGTTTAGGTCGAATCCTCAGCGTCCGCTCGCAGCCTGGACAATCAATCTCAGCCTTCACCACTTTCTCTGTCAGTACGAACCCTCCGGAGCAGGCTCCACAAGTGAGGTCAATCGGTCGCTCGTCCGTTCCCGCAACAAGAATCGTGTGACAGTGCGGACAAGGGACTTTTTCTTCTATGAGAGCGTCGATTGTTGGTTCATGACTTACTTTGCAAATAGCGCCGCAGACTTCGCATTCTCGCTCGCCGAGTCCGGGTGGTAACATGTGCTCGCAGTGAGCGCATTCGGCGAGCGGTGGCGCGTGCTTCGACTCGACCTCGACTCTGTCCGTCACGCGCCTCGCTCCTCGTTTCGGTTAATCAAGCGGTCGATGGTGGGCTCCCTCCACCACCGGAAAAGAGCACTCCGAAGGCCTCGCGGATATCGCGTACCAAGCCCTTCCCAAGGTCCGTTATAACGCCAATTCTTCCCCCTGCGCCTGCGACGAACATACCGTTGAGAATGATCAGGAAAACGCTTGCCTCGTGGATTGCGATTCCTGCCGCTATGCTTGTGTTGATGCCTGCGAGAGCCGTGACTATGAGCAGAACTGTGACTCCAACCGACACTGCGATATTCGCGTTGACAATCGCTCTCGTTCGCTTCGAGAGCTGGATTAGATTTGCTAATGCTCTCGGGTCTTCGCCAGGGATTAGGACATCGGCAGCATCGAGATTGACTTGCTCTCCACTGCCGACGGCGACTCCGATGTCAGCTGCTGCTAATGCTCCGGAGTCGTTGAAACCGTCTCCAGCCATGAGTGTCCGACTGATTTTTGCTCGCTCGGCCACCCATGACGCCTTTCCTTCGGGATCGACGTTTCCTCTGCAGATTGTTGGGTCGATGCCGAGCCGCTTCGCGAAAGCCTCCACCGAGGCCTGCTCGTCGCCACTGAGAATTTCGACGCTGATGCCTTGCTGCTGGAGTTTGTCGACCATTTCCTGTACGCCTTCGCGCGCGTCATCGTGTGCGAAGGTGAATGCGGCGACGGCCTCGCCGTCTATCGCTAGAACGCTGGCTCCGTAGCCAGCGTGACGGCTATCGGCGAGGGCTGCATCGATATCGTAGGGAATCTTGACGCCCTCGCCCATCAGCCAATCGGCTCGTCCAAGCATCAGCGGCAGTCCGCGCATCGAGCCGCGGACTCCCGCATCACCATCTTCGATTTCTGTGACTTTAGTGACGGCCTTGCTGCGCTCGGCCGATGCTTCGATCAGAGTTTTCGCATACGGGTGATTACTGCGCTGCTCGAGTCCTGCTGCAATCCGCAGCGCACTCTCCTCAGTTTCGTCTCCGGCCACGGCGATTGCCACCAATCGTGGCCGGCCACTAGTCAGTGTCCCAGTCTTGTCGAGCAAAGCCAGTTGGATTCCTGCAGCGGCTTCGATAACATCGCCGCCTCTAGCTACCAAGCCGCTGGCAGAAGCGGTTGAGAGCGCCGTTGCATGAGGCACCGGCGCGGCGAGAAGTAGTGAGCAGGGGCATGAAACGACCCACAGAACCAGCATGCCGACGATATCGCCGGTAGCCGCGCCGTAAATCGCTGAGCCGACCAAAACCAGTGGAACCCAGATCGCGGTGAAGCGCTCAATAATTGTCTGAGTGCGAGTTGGTTGCTCACGGTAGCGACGAACCAACTCGATTAAATCCGCGAGGCGGGTATTCTCACCAGTTGCTTCTGCTTTGAGATGTATAGGCCCGCGTGTGAGAGTCAGTCCCGCCTCGACAAAAGAGCCGGAGGCAACAGAGACTGGCATTGGCTCGCCAGTCAGAGGTGCGCGGTCAATCGCCCCCGAACCATCGACAATCGTCCCATCAACTGGCACAACCTCTCCAGAGCGCACCTCAACCACATCACCTGGCTCCAAAGCAGCAACCGGAGTCCACTCATCATCACATGGATTCTCAACCTCAGGTTGAGAGTGATCATGTCCAGAATCACCAGTAGCAGTCTTGCTCGAAATAATCAGCCGCGCTCGTCTTGGCAATCGATCCAATCCGCCTTGCATCGACTCGCGCGCACGAACCAGCGCACTCTCCTCCATATGAGCGGCCAAAGCGACCAAACCAGTGACCACCAAAGCCTCGGGCCATTCCTTGAGATATAGTGCACCCAAAACAGCCAGTGAAGTCAGAACTTGGAAGCCAAGAACGCGATTTTGAATACTTGCAATCGCAGATTGAAACATTGGTAATCCAGCGAATAAAATACCGATTCCTGTCACTGCTGCGGCTACCGACCAATGCAAATCCATCTGTTCGATAATGAAAACTGCGGCAAGCAATGGAATCGTCAAGACTGCGCCCAATAATTGCACTTGATCAGGGCGCAGTCGGTCATTTTTCGACTCGCCAAGAGTGTATTCACCGAGAATACGTCGAAGTCCTTCATCAGTCATTTCTGTCACTTTCGGAGAGTAGGTTGGAGCCCGTTGAATCTCAATCCGACCGTCATCCAAATTGATGTTGAGAATACCAGGGACGTCGAGCAAAGCGTTGCGAAGACCCTTGCGATTGATGCCCAATCTTCGAGCAACTTCGCCTGAGGTTTTTCCTTGGACGAGACGCCATTCGACCTCCGGAGAGTTACCCAGACTCTCGAGAACCGAAGAAACACGAGATACGCGCCCACGTGCAACGTCAAGTTCGATTCGAACACTTCCTTCGGTAGCGGATACCACCACCTCATCGATACCGGGTAAACGGGTGACTGCTCGAGTTGCCTTCATCGCGCAGTCAGGACAATCCATGCCTCGCAGCGGCCATTCGAAGCGCTCGACACCGTCGACGACGAGTTCAGGCACGAAAACCGCTTCAGAATCCGAGCTGGGTCCCGCAATCGGAGTGACCTGCTCCATGGATCCATCATCAAGAATCAATTCGTCAACTGGTGCAGCCGCAGCAGCACGTTTCTCGCGCGAGGAAGCGATACGAGAGCGAATTCCGTCGACACCTCCGGAAAGGGCCCCTCGTAGACTGGAGAGAAGCCCGCCTCGCGAATCGTTTGGGTCAGAATTTGACTTCGTAGAGGCGAGACGCGACTCAGGCTTTGCCTGAGTCGAAGTATCATCCTCATCATCAAGGATCAGAAAATCCTCTTCGCTCACGGCTAACGGACAGGAGGGGGCCACATGAATCTGCGGCT
>CEOP01243981.1_pt1 | contig 12517 bp, 12 predicted proteins | sample 361301 | NCBI WGS metagenome assembly CEOP01 (sample SAMEA2619548, study PRJEB7988) | marine metagenome | biome: marine biome (ENVO:00000447); feature: deep chlorophyll maximum layer (ENVO:xxxxxxxx); material: "saline water (ENVO:00002010), including plankton (ENVO:xxxxxxxx)" | depth 55 m
AAAATTTTTAGAGAAAAAAAGCAAATTAAGTCTTAAAAATTTTAATAATAAACATTTTTATTTTGTTCATTCTTACTATGCAAATCCAGCTAACAATTCGGATATTTTGGCAAAAACTTTTCACGGTAATTTTGAATTTACTTCAGTAGTCAAAAAAAATAATATTTTGGGTACACAATTTCACCCTGAAAAAAGTGGAAATTTAGGTATAGAATTTTTAAGAAATCTAAAGAAATATAAAAATTAAATGAAATTAAAAACATTTTACGGACTACCAGAAAAAGTTTTATTTTGTAAAAAAAGTTTGACCTCAAATCAAACTCCAACTTCAACCCAGGAGTTTAAACATACTATTAAATCTAAAAAAAAAACTATGTTTATAGATAAAAATGGTATTTCTGATCCTTGGAAATATTCAAGAATTAAAAAAAGAATAGATTATAAACAAAGAGAAAAACAACTTTTAAAACTTCTTGAGAAACATAGAGGAAAAAGAGAATTTGATTGCGTTGTTCCAGGCAGTGGGGGTAAAGATAGTTGTTATGCAGCTCATATTTTAAAATATAAATATGGCATGAATCCTTTATTAGTAACTTGGTCACCTAACTTATATACTAACTATGGATATAAAAATTTTAAAAATTGGATTAGTTCAGGCCCATTCAAATGTATTTCATCTAAAAGAAACGAAAAATTGTTAAAAACTCTCACTAAATTATCTATTAAAAATTTATTACATCCTTTTCAAAGCTTTATTTTAGGTCAAAAAGCATTTCCTCCAAAAATTGCTGAAAAATATAAAATACCTTTAGTTTTTTATGGAGAAAACGAGGCTGAACACCATAATGCATTAGCAGATAACAGAAGTTTTTTAAGAAGTAAATCTTATCACGCTTACAATAATTTATCTGAGATAAGATTAGGAGGTATAAAAATCAATGAACTAATGAGAGATTATAACTTTAAGCTTAAAGATTTTGAACCTTTCCTGCCCTTAAGAGTAGAGAAACTTGAAAAATTCCCATTAGAAGTTCATTACTTAGGTTATTACCTTAAATGGATTCCGCAAGAAACATTTTACTATGCTGTTGAAAATTGTAATTTTAGACCCAGACCTTTTCGAACAGAAGGGACTTACTCAAAATACAATAGCATAGATGATAAGATTGATGATCTTCACTATTATACTACTTTTATTAAGTTTGGTATTGGTAGGGCAACTTATGACGTCTCGCAAGAACTAAGGAATGATCATTTAACTATTGAGGAAGGCAAGAAGCTCATCAAAAAATACGATGGTGAATTTCCTTATCATTATTTTTCTGAAACAATGAAATATTATGGTATTAATGAAAATTACTTTATAAAGCTTTGTGATAAATTTAGATCTCCACACCTATGGAAAAAAATTGGGAAAAAATGGCATCTAAGACATACCGTTAACAAGGATGGGACAGATGACTAAAAAAAATTTTAAAAAGTATTTTATAGATCATAACTCAAAAACTATTAATGCATTTAAAAAGATTAATAAAATGAGAGGTCAATCACTAGTGGTTGTTTCAAATAATAAATTTTTGAAAGGTATTCTTAGTTTTGCTGACATAAGAAAAGCAGTAATGAATCATAATATAACTAATGAAAAAATAAATAAAATCTATAATAAAAAACCAAGATTTATATTTTCAGACGAAATTCAGGAAAAAATTAAAAATATATCTCTTAATGTTAAAAAGTTGAGCATTATTCCTATAATTGATCGTAAAACAAAAAAAATAACTGATGTTCTTGATTCAGAAAAGTTAAATTTATTTAATAATAAGAAAAAAAATAAAAAATTAAATCTTAATGTTATTATAATGGCCGGTGGAAAAGGTACTAGATTAATGCCTTATACTTCAGTATTACCAAAACCTCTTTTGCCTATTAACCAAAAGCCTACTATAAATCATATTATTGATAGGTTTATGAAGTATAGTATTGAAAAATTTTTTGTAACACTTAATTACAAGTCTGAAATTTTAAAAACATATTTAAAAGATCTTAGTAAAATTAATCATTTAATAATAGTACAAGAGAAAAAACCCTTAGGAACAGCAGGAAGCTTATTTTTAATTAAAAATAAAATTAAAAATGATTTTTTCTTAACTAATTGTGACACAATTATTAATGATAATTATAATGAAATTTACAAGCATCACAAATTGAAAAAAAATGATATTACAATAGTTGCTGCTGCAAAAAAGTTTAAAATTCCTTATGGAGTTTGCGATACTAAAGAAAATACTTTTATAATGAAAGAGAAGCCAGCATTAAAATATAATGTAAATACCGGCTTCTACATAATTTCTAAAAATTGTTTAAAAATTTTAAAAAAAAAAGAATACTTAGATTTCAATGATTTTATATTAAAGTGTAAAAAACATAATAAGAAGATTGGAATTTTCAAAATAAGAGAAAAAAGTTGGATAGATGTCGGACAAATGCAGGAATACAAAACTAACTTGAATAAGGATATTTAAAAAATTGAAAAAAAAAGTTCTTATATTTGGTTTTGGCTCAATCGGCGCAAAACATGCAAATTTATTGCCAAAATTAAAAAAAATTTCTAATGTTCTGATTTTTTCTAGCAGAAGAAGAAGTAGTAGTAAATTTAAATCAACAAGCAATATTAAAGAAATATTACAATATAATCCAGATTATATCCTAGTTTGTTCTGAAACTTATCTGCACCATCGATCTATAAAAATAATTGAAAAAAATTTTAAAAATAAGATTGTATTGGTTGAAAAACCACTTTTTCATAAACCCATAAAATTAAGTTTTAAAAATAATAAATATTATGTAGGGTATAATTTAAGATTTCATCCAGTAATTAAATTTTTAAAAAAAAAGATAAAAAAAAATGATATTTTTGCTGTATCTATTTTTTGCAATTCGTTTTTACCAAGATGGAGAAGAAATATAGATTATTATAATTCTTATTCTTCATCAAAAAAAAGAGGCGGAGGTGTTCTTTTAGATTTAAGCCATGAAATTGACTATTTACAATGGCTTTTGGGCAGAGTTGATAAGATTGAATATAAAAAAATAAAAAGAATATCAAATTTAAAAATAAAATCAGAAGATACTGCTCAAGTCATTGGTAAGATTAAAAATATAAATTTTTATTTAAATTTGACCTATTTTTCAAGATTTGAAGAAAGACGAATTATAATTGATAGTAAAAAAGAAACAATAATAGGTGATTTAATAAACTGTAATATTAAAATTATCAATAACAACAATCTAAAAATCATTAAATTTAAAAATAATATGAGCCAAACCTATGTGGATCAACATTTGGCTATTTTGAATAATCAGTCAGAAAATCTTTGCAACATTGAAGATGCAAAACACACCGTATCCTTTATAGAAAAACTAAAAAAAAAAATATGATAATTTTAGGCGCCATCTTTGCTCGTGGAGATTCCAAAGGTATTAAAAACAAAAACCTCTTAAAGTTTAAAAATAAAACACTTGTAGGCCATGCAGTAAACCAAGGTTATAATTCTAAACTTATCAAAAGAGTTTATATTTCTTCTGATAGCAAAAAAATTATTAATGAAGCTAAAAAATACAAAGCTATTGTCCCATTTAAAAGACCAAAATCGCTTTCCTCTGACACAGCCAAGCATATACATGTATGGAGACATTTCATTAACCATCTTAAAAAGAATAAAATAAATGTAGATTATATTGTCGATATTCCAACATGTACTCCTCTAAGGGATATATCCGATTTAGATAAATGTATAAAATTAGCAGTTAGAAAGAATTTAGATATGGTTCATACGATAACTAAGTCAAGCAAAAATCCATATTTCAACATGCTGGAAAAAAAAGGTAAAAAATTTAAAATTATCAAAACTCCTAAAAAAAAAATCTCAAGGAGGCAAGATGCTCCAGAGTGTTTTAATTTAGCTAATGTATGTTATGTTTTCAAACCTAACTATATCTTAAAAACTAAAAACTTTTTGTCTGGAAAAGTAGGCTTTATTGAAATTCCCAAAGAAAGAGCTGTCGATATAGATGATAAAATTGATTATAAAGTTGTATCAACTTTATCCAAAAATAAAATATGAATAAAAAAACAATTATAATAACTGGTGGATTTGGAACCATAGGTTTTGCTTTAAGCACTAGCTTATTGAAGCAAGGACATAGAGTAATAAACGTTGATACAAGAGTAAATAAAACAAATAAATTAAGAGATAATAATGATAATCTTTTTGTTATTAAAGCGAATTTGAATAAAGAAAATGAAATAAAAAAATTAATAACTTTATGTGAAAAAAAATTTAAAAAAGTTGATGCATTAGTTCATTGTGCATATCCAAAGACAAAAGATTGGGGAGTACAGTTAAAAAAACTTAAACAAAAAAGTTTAAATGAAAATTTAAATAATCAGTTGGGTTCTACAATTATCATTAGTAAATATATAATTAATCTTTTTTTAAAACAAAACCATGGCAATCTAATATTATTATCTTCAATTATGGGTGTAAATAATCCAAAATTTGAAACTTACAAAGGAACTAAAATGTCAAGCCCGATTGAGTACTCTGCAATAAAATCAGGAATTATTTCAATAACAAAATATTTAGCAAAGTATCACGCAAAAAAGAATCTTAAAATTAATTGTGTGAGCCCCGGCGGCATAGAAGATAACTTGCCCAAAAGATTTGTAAAAAATTACAAAAAGCAATGTAATTTTAAAGGTTTGTTAGACCCGAAAGATGTGGTGGACGCAATAAATTTTTTGTTGTCAGAAAAATCAAATTTTATTTCAGGTCAGAATATTGTGATTGATGACGGGTATTCTTTATAAAAAAATCTCTGTTAAATATGAAAGGTAAAAAAGTCTTAGTTATTGGAGGAACGGGATTTTTAGGTTTTCATTTAATTAAAAAGTGTCTTAATCTAAGAATGATTATAACGAGTATTGCTAGAAGAAAACCATCTAAATTTCAACGGTTAGGTAAAGTTGAATATAAAACTTGTAATATTACTAATTTACAGAAATTAAAAAAATTAATTAATAACGATTATGATTTTATTGTCAATTTAGGAGGAAATATTGATCATAGCAATAAAACCAAAACTTATAGTAGTCATTATCTAGGTGTTAAAAATTTATATAATATTTTTAAAAACAAAAAAATTGAAAGATTTGTTCAAGTAGGAAGCTCATCAGAATATGGAAAAACTTTTGGTGCAGTAAAAGAAAGTAATATTTGTAAGCCAAAAATGATTTATGGTCGATCTAAATTAATGGCAACAAATTTTTTATTTAAAAAAAATAAATTAGAAAGATTCCCCTTTACTATTTTAAGATTCTTTCAAGTTTATGGACCATTTCAAAAAACAAATAGATTAATACCTTTTGTTATTTCTTCATCCCTTAAAAATAAAAACTTTAATTGTTCTGAAGGAAGTCAACTAAGAGATTTTTTATACATTGATGATGCTATCGAATCAATTATTAAAAGTTTTAAAAGACAAGAGTCCGAAGGGAAGATTATTAATATTGGATATGGTACATCAGTTAAAGTAAAAAAAATAATACTTATGATTAATACTTTAATTAAAAAAGGTAATCCTAAATTTGGAAAATTAAGTTTACGAATAGACGAAAGCAAGAATATTTACCCTGATTTAACAATGGCAAGAAAAATATTGGGATGGAAAAGTAAAACATCAATTAAAAAAGGGTTGGTAAAAACAATTCAATTCTATAAAAAAAATTCTTAAAAAATATGAAAGTTATTATTTTAGCTGGTGGTTTTGGAACTAGGTTATCTGAGTATACAAAACGTATCCCTAAACCTATGGTGAAAATAGCAGGCTACCCAATTATCATTCATATAATTAGACACTATATAAAGTATGGCTTAAAAGATTTTTATATAGCAGCCGGTTATAAGAGTAATGAAATAAAAAGATATTTTAAAAATTTTAAAAAAAACGCTGTACCATTCAAACAAAAAATTCAAAAAAAAAATTGTACTATTTCAATAATTGATACTGGTCAAAATACTTTAACTGGTGGACGTTTAAAAAGGTTAAAGAAATATTTCAAGCCTAGAGAAACATTTATGTTTACGTATGGAGATGGATTATGTGATGTAAATTTAAAAAAGTTATTAAAATTTTATAGAAGAAGTAAAAAAATGATCACTGTTACTGCAGTAAGACCTCCAGCAAGATTTGGTGAAATTCAAATATCAGGAAGTATTGTAAAATCTTTTAAAGAGAAACCACAAACATCCCAAGGCTGGATTAATGGTGGTTTTTTTGTGACGGATTATAAGTTTTTTGATTATATTAAAAATGACAAAACAATTTTAGAAAAGAGTCCTTTAGAACAAGCTTGTAAAAATAGAAACTTGTCTGCATATAAATTTAAGGGTTTTTGGAAATGTATGGATACTTTAAGAGATAAACAAGTTTTAGAAAAAATAATTAAAAAAAGATTAAAAAAATGAAAAAACAATTAGATTATAACTTAACTCTTAAAACCTACATATCATTTTTAAAAAAAAATAGTTTATATGATCATAAAAAAATTTTCTTTTATGAAAATAATATAGAGAAATTAAAAAACTGGACAAATTTAGATTTTAAAAAAAATATTCAATGGTATAAAAAAATAAAAAAAAATAATAAGGCTATAGTTCAAGATGTACATCTTGAAGAAATGAAAAAATGGACTTACGATAAAAAAAAAGGAACTATAAGTCATGATAGTGGAGAATTTTTTTGCATTGAAGGAAAAAGAATCAGTAATACAAAAAGAGAGGTAAATAGCTGGGATCAGCCGTTTATCAAACAAATTGGGTACAAGGGAGGAATTATTGGGCTGGTAAGATCTACAGTTAAAGGAGTTCCTCATTATTTAGTTGATGCTAAATTTGAGCCAGGAAATTATAACGATATACAATTAAGTCCATCACTTCAGGCTACGTACTCAAATTTAAATAGAGTGCATTTAGGAAATAAACCTAAAGTAGCCAATAAATATTTTAAAAAAAACTTTAAAACAATTAGAAAATTTTGGGTTACAGAAGATGGAGGAAGACTTTTTAAAAAGAGAAACTTACATTGGATTATTCAATATAATGGTAAAATTAATCTTCCAGGACCAACTTATAAATGGCTAACACTATGGGAGTTAGATAAGTTTATCAAAATGGGTTATTACGTAGGTCCACATTTAAGATCAATTTTATCATTAATATAGAGTCATGAAAAAGAAAAGCATTGGTGTTATCGGAGCAGGAAAACATTTTATGGAAAAGATTTTTCCTGTTATGTCTAATTCTAATTTTTATAAAATTAATGGAATTTTAAGGAAAAATAATAAGCCTTTTAAAAATATACCTATTTTCAAAGAGAATGAATTTTTTCAACAACCATTTGATTTTGTTTATATTTGCTGCCCAAATAATTTTCATGAGAAATACATATTAAAATCTCTTAATTCAAATTTTCATGTTATTTGTGAAAAACCATTCATCATTAAAAATAAAAACTTAAACAAAATCCTTAAACTAGCGCATTATAAAAATAAACTTATCTTTGAATGCTTCATGTATACTTATCATCCTGTATTTGAATATTTAAAAAAGATAATTCAATCTAAAAGATATGGTAAAATTAACTATGTAATTTCCAATTTTAGATATCCATCGTTAAAAAAAACAGATAATAGATATAAAACAAATGAAGGAAAGGGTTTTTTTAATGACGCTGCTTCATATCTTGTTTCTCTTGAAAGCTATTTGTTCAATAGTTCTAAAATTAATTTTAAAAAGATTATAAAAAAAATAAAGAAAAAAATTGATTTAAGAGGGTACATTTTTTTAGAAAAAGATAAAAAATCAAGGCATTATTTTTGGGGTGAAGGACAAAATTATTCAAATAACATTGAGATTTTTTTTGATGATGCAACTATACACATTGACAAATTTTTTAGTAAAGCTAAAAGTGACCCAATTTACTTAAAAATTTATTCACAAAATATAAAAATAATTAAATTTAAACCAGTAGATCAATTTAAATTAATGTTTGATAAAATTAAAAAAAACTATCAAAAAAAACAATTCAAAATTTTGAATTATAATCTTATTAAAAATCAAATGAATTTATTTAGCAAACTTAACAGACAATAATGAGAACTATTAAATTTAGCACACCTCTCCAAGACAAGAAGTATTTTGATAATGTAAAAAGATTACTTGATTCTAAAAAATCTTTACATGGACCAGGAGAAAATATTTTTAAAATTAAAAAGGATTTAAAAAAGCAATTTGGTTTTGAGCATGTTCATTTAACTAATAGTTGTACAGCTGCTATGGAGATATGCGCTTTAATGTTAAGCTTAAAAAAAAATGATGAAGTTTTAATGCCTTCATATAACTATAATACTACTGCTTCAAGTTTCGTAAGAACAGGATGCAAAATAAGGTATTGTGATATAAAAAAAGAAAATTTGCTGCCCTCATTTGATGACTTTAGAAAAAATGTTAATAAGAATACCAAAGTAATTATTGTAATTCACATGCAAGGTTTATGTGTTGATTATTTGGATAAACTAAAAAAATTTTGCTTAAAAAAGAAAATTATTTTAATAGAAGATGCAGCACCAGCACTCGGCACTTATTTAAAGGGCAAATCAGTTGGTAGCTATGGAGATTTTGCTACATTTTCTTTTCATGAAACAAAAAACTATCAAAGTGGTATAGGCGGCTTGCTAGTAGTTAATAATAAAAAATTTAGAAAAAAATCAGATTTAGTTTTTGATAAAGGCACTGACAGGACTTATGTTGTTTCAGATCCTAATTACCATAAAAAATACTACTCTTGGGTTGAACTAGGATCTTGTTTTAGACTTCCAGAGTTAAATGCTAGTTATTTACAGCCTCAAATAAAAGATATTAATAAAGTAATAGATTATAGAGAGAGATTATTTAAGAGATATTATGAAAATTTTTCTAATTGGTTAAAAGATGAATTTATAATTTGCAATAAGTATAAACACAAAGATAAATATAATTATCATGCATTTACGATTATTCTAAAAAAAAAGGAAAGAGAAAAATTCTTAAAATACCTTAAAAATCAAAAAATAATTGCCTTCATAAGTTTTGAGGCTTTACATTTATCAAAAATGGGAAAAAAGTGGCTTACGAAAAATACAAAACTAAAAAATACTAATGAGATAATAAAAAAAATTGTAAGATTACCCATGCATAATAAATTATCAATACAAGAAGTAGATTACATTTCTAAAAAAGTTAAAGATTACTTTAAAAAATAGTTCAGTTTAAAATCGATGAGATTTCTTTTGGTCGCTTATAATGACTCTGATGGAGTTGGTCAAACTGCTGTTAATTTAAATTCAACTTTAATCAACTTGGGCTATAAATCTAAACTAATTTTATTAGATAAAACTGTTAATTCAAAAGATATATTTAAGATAAAAAGATCTTTTATTAAAAGGGCATTCTTTTATTTTTTTGAATTTTTAAAAAAAAGATATTCAGATCTGTTTTCTTTTGGAAATAGTACCGTTAATTTTAAAGATATAGACAAGTATGCGAATGAAGCAGATATTATAATAGTTTATACTTTACATAAAATTCTAAACTTAAATATGTTGGCAAAATTATATGACCAAAAAAAGATAGTTTATCTTCGACCTTTAGATATGGAATTAGCGACTGGAGGGTGTCATGTAAATTTCCTTTATGAAAGTGGCGATGAATGTAAGAAGTATGTTACAGGATGTGGTAAATGCCCAAAACTTAACAAATTAAACCTATTTGATCTATCAAAAAAAATTTTTAAAGATAAAAAAAAATTTATGGATAAATATAAGCCAACTATTTTGTTAGAAAATAAATTTACAAAAAAATTTTATGATAATTCCCCGATATCTAAAAATGGAAAAAATGAGGTTGTATATTTAACAGTTAGGGAGAGTCGTAAAAAAATAATTGAAAAAAAAGAAGCTAGGGATATGTTTCAATTGGGCGATGAAGAAAAAATATTGCTTTTTGGTACTTACAATTTTGATGCGCCTCATAAAGGTGGAAGAATACTAGGAGAAATATTAAATTTATTTGTAGATTATTGTAATCAAAAAAACAGCAATCTTCTTAAAAAAAATAAGGTTAAACTAGTTACTTTTGGAAGAAAACAAAGTTTTGAATTAAAAGCTTCTCAAATTTCTTGGCTTCATTTAAATGAAATTAAAAGTGACAAAGAACTTAACGCTCTTTATAGATCGGCCGATGTATTTTTATCACCATCTACAGGCTGCAATGCACCTTCAACTATACGAGAGTCAATAGTTAATAATATTCCAACGATTGCATTTGATAATGGTGAAGCAAGCGAAGCAATTGTAAACAAAGTGAATGGTTTTCTCATATCAAAATTTGATAAGAAAAAATTTGCTGCAGCAATATTTGACACTATATTTGATAAAAATTTAAACGATGATAAAGAATGGAATAACTTTTTAAAATTACGTTATAGTTCAAAAACTGAAGCAGAAATGATTATAAATAAAGCATTAAGCGATTTTAAAAAATGAAAACAAAGAGAATTAAAAGTTATTTCAAAGGAAAAAAAATTTTAATTACAGGACATACTGGCTTTAAAGGTTCATGGCTATCCCTATGGATGTATCTTAGTGGAGCCAAAGTATTAGGAATCTCTGACTCTATACCTACCAAACCATCTCATTTTGAATTGTTAAAACTTAATAGAAAAATATCTTCTACAATCATAGATATAACTGATTTAACAAAACTAAGAAAAGCTTTTATTAAATTCAATCCTGATTATGTGTTTCATTTAGCAGCTCAAGCCATAGTTAAAACTTCTTACTCTCAACCCGTAAAAACATGGAAAACAAATTTAATTGGAACAGTAAATATTCTTGAATGCTTGAGGACAGTAAAAAAGAAGACTGTAGCAGTTATGATTACTAGTGATAAAGCTTATCAAAATTTAGAAGTTAAAAGAGGTTATAAAGAAAAAGATATTTTAAAAGGAATAGATCCTTATGGAGCATCTAAATCATCAGCAGATATAGCTATTAACTCTTATTATCATTCTTTTTTTTCAAAGCAAAAAGGCAAAGTTTTAATTGCAACAGCGAGAGCAGGAAACGTAATTGGTGGAGGAGACTGGTCTACTGATAGAATTATCCCTGACTGCATAAAATCTTGGTCTAAAAACAAAAAAGTTATTATAAGAAGTCCAAACTCAACAAGACCTTGGCAACATGTTTTAGATATAATTTATGGATATGTTAAACTAGCGATAAAACTAGAACAAAATCCAAAACTTCATGGAGAGGCTTTTAATTTTGGTCCTGACAAAAAAAATTTTAGGGTAATAGACATACTTAATAAAATGAGATTGTATTGGCCTAAAATTAATTGGATTATAGTAAAACAAAAAAAATTTAAAGAGAATACTCTTTTACATTTAAACAGCAATAAATCAAAAAAATCTCTTAAATGGAAAACAGTTTTGAATTTCAGTAATTCTGTAAAATTTACTATTGAATGGTATAAATATTATCTAAAAAATAAGAAAAATATTTATTATTATTCTACGAAACAAATTTCTAAGTATTTAGCAATTCTTGAAAAAAATTAATTAATTAGTTAATGCTTAAAAAAAATCCTCTGGTTAGTGTAATTATGAATTGTCATAATGGAGAAAAATACCTTAAAGAGAGCATTAAAAGTCTGATTTCTCAAACGTACAAAAATTGGGAATTAATTTTTTGGGATAATAAATCTTTTGATAACAGTAAAAAAATTGTTAAAAAATTTAAGGACAAAAGAATTAAATATTTTAAATCTGCAAAATTTCGAAATCTTTATCATTCTAGGAATTTAGCCATAAAAAAAGCAAAAGGACAATATGTAGGATTTTTAGATGTAGATGATCTATGGGAGAGGGCTAAACTAAAAAAACAGATAAAATACTTTTTAGAAAATCAAAACACAAAGATTATTTATTCTAACTTCTTTCTTATAAATCAGTTGAAAAAAAAAAAAAATATAGGATATAAGAAATTATTGCCAACGGGCTTTGTTACACAGAAAATCTTAAATAATTATTCAGTAGGACTAGTAACGACCATGTTAGAGAAGAATATTTTTAAGAAATATAGATTTAACAGCAAATATAATATTATTGGAGATTTTGATTTTTTTATTAAAATCAGTCAAAAATATAAATTTGGTTGCATTCAATCTCCTCTTGCATCGTATAGAGTGCATGATTCTAATTTATCTGGAAAAAAAATTAAACTACATATTAAAGAATTGAAATATTGGCTAAATATTAACAAGAGAAGATTAAAAAATTTATCTTTTAATACAAATTCAATTAATAAAACATTAATAAAACTTAGAATAAAATATTATCTTCAATATCTGGGCGTGTA
>CEOP01007480.1_pt1 | contig 12506 bp, 10 predicted proteins | sample 361301 | NCBI WGS metagenome assembly CEOP01 (sample SAMEA2619548, study PRJEB7988) | marine metagenome | biome: marine biome (ENVO:00000447); feature: deep chlorophyll maximum layer (ENVO:xxxxxxxx); material: "saline water (ENVO:00002010), including plankton (ENVO:xxxxxxxx)" | depth 55 m
TTAATAATAAAAGGAAATTCAGTATCTAAAAGAAAAAAATTTGATATTCCATTATCCTGTAATGTTTTTATGACCTCTTCCTCTATGCCTGCTTCTTTAATATTTGCAACTAACAGCTGATGATTGTAACTTTCGATAAATTCCTCAAACGAATCTGCTTTACTTGATACGTCATGCGATAATACTAATGAGCCATTGTTTGACCTAATATCAATTTCGACTCCCTTTTCAAAAGCTATTTTTTCTAAGTTTTCAATCTTATTTACCCTATGAATTATCTCTATCATGATATGGTATTTTAGTGATGATTATTAGCAATAGCTTACTTAAATATATGAATTATTCTTTTAGGGCTTTTTCAATCTCTTTATTTCTGTTTTATTTCTTTAATAGCTTTCAGTCAAACATCTATGAAGTACTGTTTATTGACGAAAGAATGCTCATTGATGATATCTACAATGTTTGGTTAGCTGAAGATCTATACAATAGATTTTCTTCAGTAACTAATGCAAATTTAAAAAAAATACTAAGTGTCATTATTGAACTCGCTTATGGGGGTGACCTAAGATATGGAAGACTTTGGTCTAATATATTTGTTATTCTAATTGGTCCTCTAACTTTTATAAACAATACTGCAGTAATAATGTCTTCAAGACTTCTAAACTCTTTATTGTTTTTTTTTGGCGCCTATTTTCTGTCCAAGCATTTAGTTGATAAAAAATATGTATGGTTTTCTGTGATAACAATTTACTCTTTACCAGCTGTTGAATACTTCTTAAGAGTTCCAAAGCCTGATACACTTGTAATTTTGTTAGTTGCATTTGGATTAAATTTTTTCTTAAAGGAAAGATACTATTTATCTATTTTTTTTCTTGCAGTTGCTACTTTTATAAAAGTAACTGCTTTTTTTATTTTTTTAATCATATGGTTTTTCATTTTTCTTAAAAGTAATGAGAATAAGTTCTATTTTATAGCAAAGTCATTCATTATTTCTATAGCTTCAATGCTTATTGTAAATCCAATACTAATTGTTCCCCCTCTAAATTTCGAGAAACTTAAACTTCCTAATTTTTATAGTATCTACATTAACTGGCTGACTTCTCAAGGGTCTAACGGGGATGTGGTTACTCTCAGTACAAAGTTTATTAATAATTGGACTCTTGAACTTTCAAGTTTCTATAAGATAGAAAACAAATCACTATTTATAGTCTTAACTATTTATTTCTTATGTTTAATTATGATTCAAATTTTTCAAAAAAAAGATATTTTATCTAAAAATATTGTTTTAATTTTTTCTATATATATTTTATTTTATTTTTTTCTAATTGAAAGAGCTTGGAATCATTATCTCCATTTACCATTTGCATTACTTGTGGTTGCTTATTTTAGATCACTAAAAAAAGAGAATATGTCTTTGCCCTCTTTAATTTCAATCATAATTTTTATTTTTGTTGGAAACTATTCTAATATTGATAGGTTTCTTAATGATACTACTTTCAATATGAACACTCGACTTGAATATATATCTGTAAATACGCAAGAAGATGCCCAACTACTAGTAAATAGTGTGATTAAAGAAATCAGAGGAATTTATAATAAGCATGAACATTTAAATAAAAATCTAGTGTTCTGGCATCCGGACTTAATAATTGCACGTAACAATGTAACTTATGTTGATACTTTTTATGTTCGGGAATATTGGGGCGATAAGGATAAACCTGATTATGCCATTAATCAAGCTGACATTTTTGTAACCTACACAAACTATGATACAACATATCCAATTCGCAAAATTCAATTAGAAAATTTCTTTATATATTATTATGAAATAAAGAACTAACAGTATATAAATAAAAGTAACCTGTTTATCTTGAAAAGTTTCTATAAAAATATTGGTTGGAAGAGAGGATAATAAAATTAAATATTATTTTAATTTGGTGAAGAATAAGACCAGTTTATTTTTACTTCCATATTCTTTGTTAGTTTTTTATTTTGTTTTTAAAACATCTCAGACACTTCCTCCTTTTCGTGATGAAATTGTTTCTCTGTCAGCCAATATTGGTTTCTTTTTAAATAGTTTAAATTTTGAAGGACCAAGAGAAACTATATTTCAAGGACTATATAGCCCATATTTGACATCTCCACCTCTATCGGCAGTTGGAAGTTCACTAGCTTGGTATTTTACGGACAATTTTAACATTATAAGATTGTCAAACTTTGTATGGGTTCTTATAGTTCAGTTATTATTAGGCTACCAAGTATCAAAAATTTACAACCTTAACTATCAAAAAGTAGTTATTTTCTCTACATTTAGCTTGATAGCTTTTCCTTTTTGGTTTGGATCAATATATTCACTAGGCGAAACTATTAGCATAATAATCTTTTTTAATTCAATATTGATATATAAAGACTTCCCTAATTTAAGTGTTCTTATGATGGGTACCATTGTTTTTTTTGGTAAAATTATACTTGGCCTACTTTTTATATTCTTCTATATTTCTAAACTTTTATTAGATAAAAATTTTAGAAAAATACCGAAAGAAATTTTTATTTTTTTAGTTCCTTCCTTTTTATGGTTATTACTAATTCTTTTTAAATCTGAATACCAAACTGTAGGTGATTACGCTGATGATTTTCTAATTATGTGGAATTACATGGGAAGTCAAGTAGGGAATTTAAGTTTATTGGATATATTAAATTACAGCAATATAGTTAATAATTTTGAAACTTCAGGAGTTTTAAGCTGGAATACAAGTGTAATTTTAAGAGTTTTTTTTCCACCAATCTTGTTATCTGCTGTTTTAGTAATAAAAAAAGGAAAAGATTTCATGCTAGATGTAAACCAACTAATATATTTATTTTTTGGACTTGCTCCGCTTTATGGTTGGTTTATATTAGTCTCACCAGAAAAACCAATAATTTATGCAGCTCATTTCACATTTCCTGTATTGATGTTCTGCTTTTATTTACTCTCTAGAAAAAATTTGAAAAAGGATTTGGTCAATAATACTGCGTTTTTGACTTTTTCCCTATATATGACATCTGAAATACTATTCGCCGTATCCCTAATTTTGCTAATTTTAATAAGTACAACGAAGAAATTTAAATATTCATTAATTGTTCCATTAATTGTATTAAGTACTTTCAATGCTACATATGAAGTTATTCAAGATGAAATTTACATTGTAGATATTACAAAGTGTAAGCCTGATGTATCTTCTAATTATTGCTTTGAATACTTAATGAGTATTAAAGAAAATTAAAAAATTGCCCTTGATATTAGATTTTATGAATATTTAGGAAATATCAAATATTTCACCAACAGAATCATTAAAATTCCCTTTTTTAAAACCCTCCATGTCAATCAAATGACTTGAATCATTATCTATTAAATAGCCCTTTGCAAAATAATTTTCAAGCCAGAAGTTTAGGTCATTATTAAAATCATCGCCTAAAGCGAATAAATTATATCCTTCATAGTGATATCTCTCAATAACTGGAGATACGAAATTAAAAAATTTTAGTGATGGTTTTTCATATCCTACTTCTTCGGAAGTTATTATCTCATCAAAAAAATTGAGACTCCAGGCATTAATTTTTCTCAACTGTGTACTTAAATTTTGATTAGTAAAAAGTACATACGCGTTTTCTCTATTTTTTTTGGCTTTGAGTAGATCTATTGCAGTTTTTTGCAATTCCACATTTTTAATAAAACTATCCCAATAAGTGTTTTCAAGCATTAATATTTCGGAGCCGCTGAGGTCTTTATAAAATAGTTTTTTAAAGTATATTAATTTCGAGTGTTTAGAAGGGCTTTCTGGAATATCTCTATGAACTGATAACTTTATATCCTCATATGCGTGTAAAAAACTTTCATAGGTATTAAAAATTTTTTGTTTATCATAAACTGCCTCAATACCGGATTTATGACTTGAATCATATTTGTAAAATGTGTTGTCAAGATCAAGAATTAATAGACGTTTCATAATCTATTTTCAAACTTTTTAGTTAGTAAAAAAAGTATTATAGAAATCTTTAAAGTTAACTCTGGTAATTTGTCATTATTATATTTCTTTAAATCAAAGCTCTTGCTTTTTAAATTCTGTATATCTTTGGTTAATAAAGAAAAAAGATTGTTGTATTGCTGTTCCTCTATATCTAATTGGAATTTAGTAAAAGTGTGCTCTACAAAAGGCACTTTAATTTCTACAGATGGAATAGTCTCTAATAGCTGTTGAAGTTCAAAAAAGTATTGTGTTTTAATCTGAATATCAAATGATACTTTTTCAAACAATCTAGACCTAGTAGTTATACTCACATCTGAAGAATTACGTTGTGGAAGTATATATTCAAAAAAATCATCTTCTCTCTGATTAATTTGCTCAAGAATATCCTCTTCAGTTTTTCCTCTTTCAATATCTCTAGCCAACTTTGTTTCTTTCTTCAATATATCTTCTGTATCTAGAAATACCTTAAGATCAAACCTTGTATTTAAATCTTCAAAATATAAGGAATGCAATCCTTCAATAATTAAAAAATCTCTAATTCTCTTTTTTTCCTGAGAATCAAACTTACCGGATAAATGATTGTAATTTTGAACTATTTGTGTTTGACCATTCACTAGATTCAGAATTGTATCCTTAAAATTGATTAAATCATTCATTTTTGGATTTAGGTGTGTTTCTTTTTTCCATATGGGATCATCTCTTTCAAACTTGTGAAAACTATCCAGCTCTACTTGATTCACGAATTTACTTCCAAAAAAATCTTCTAGCATTTTTGATAAAGTTGTTTTTCCTGATGCAGAGTCCCCTGCGATAGAAATAAGGGTAGGGTATGATTTTATTTTATAAAAATTGTTTTTTCTTAGTAGCTGAAGAGAATAGTAAATAATTACAATGCTAAAAAAATAAATCAAATATTCAAATATTAAAATATTATTTTCTGGGATGTTTACATAATTATTTTCGCCATTTGAAAGAACAAGTAGAGAAAAATAGACCAGAATAAGTATTTTTACTTTGTACTCAAATGAAATAAAAAGTATGAGGAATAAAGGGAAGCTCCATAGTAACCATCCAATATTTGAGAGATTTGTTATATATATTGGGAAAGTCATAAAACCAGTAAAAATACAAACTCCTATAAAGTCTAACCTGTGTAAATTCTTCCAATAAAGAAAGAGCGTGAAACTTAGGAAAACAAGAATTAATAAACCACTGTTACTTAGAAAAACTCCAGAATCATTTACGACTGACAATCCCTTGTTTACACCATAAAGAATTGTTTCCATGTATTTTTGATCAAAAAAGATCTGGAGGTTTATTATTACCGAAGGGATAATCGTGACAGCAACTGTGTTGAAAGTTTCATTTACGTTTTTATTAAATTTTAGAAAATATAGAAATACTACTGGAAGAAGTACTATAAAAATTACTTTAGTACTGAATGATAAAACTAAGAAAAATAAAGAGTTAATTTTATTTTTTTGTCTTAAAAAATATAATGATGTAATAAATAATGTAAGTGGCACAAAGTCAAGTTGACCCAAAATACCTATTGAATAAATTAAAAGAGGATTCAAAACAAGTACAAAGATTAAATTTCTCTTAGAAATAGAAAATGTTTTTTGTAGTAGATAAATTAAGATTATTTCAAAAAATAAATAGCCTAAATTTACAAACGATAGATTCAGTAGTTCTCCAATAAAGTAAAAGGGAAGCAAAATAAAATACATTAAATTGCTGTACGGAAAGGATAGATAAGACTTTTCAAGAAGCTCTATATTTCTGTAAGGATTTAAGCAACTACTGAAATCTTGACAAAGTTCAAAAAAAGGAATGTATCTTAAAATCTCTAGATTTGATGCAAAATTAAGCAAAATTAAATACTTTGCAAACATAACTGTTATTAAAAAATATTTTTTATCTAGCACTTGTATATGTATTATAAATTAGCATTACATACAATGGAAAGTTTTATTAAATATTCAGAAAAGATTGGAAATAATTTCTTGCTATGCCAAGGACCAGGAGGTAATACTAGCGTTAAAATTAATGAAAACATCTATGTTAAGAAGTCAGGATACCTACTTAGCCAATCAGCGAAAAAAGAAACCTTTAAAAAAATAAGATTAATTGATATAAATAATTTTTATACTAATAACTCTAATGATAAAAAATTTGATAAGGAATTATCAATAGAGACACCTCTTCATGTATTGTTAAGTTCAAAATATGTATTTCATTATCACAGTATCGCTTCAATATTAATATCTGCAATTTATAAAAAAGATACTCTCAATAGATTCCTAATTAATAATAGTATCTTGCCTATTGACTACATTCGTCCTGGACATGAACTAGCAAAAGAAATAGTTTCGAGTAATCATGAATATAATTTTAAATCATTTTTTTTGTATAACCATGGAGTTGTAGTTGAAGGTCAAAATATAAAAAAACTTTATAAAACTATTAATTTAATAGAAAATTTATTTTCCGAGTTAATTGATTACAGCGAACTAAAAAAAATAACCAGAACAGTTCTTAATACAAAATTAAGTAATTACAAATTTGATAATCCAAACTCAAAGTTAGATTATAAAAAATTTAAAAATAAATATTTCTTTCCCGATCATTCAGTATTCTTTCCAGATTCTTTTACTTTTGATAAAAAATATATCTATGTTAAAAAAGATTTAAATATTACAGAAATTCAATATTTTCAAACTTTACTCATATTGTATAATCTAATTGATGAAAAGAAGGTACTGAACTTTATCAATAAAGATACCGGTGAAAAATTACGAAAATCTGAAGATGAACAGCTTAGATTGAGGATAAGTAAATGAAGATAATAATACCTATGACCGGGAAAAGTAAGCGCTTCAAAGAAGTTGGTATAAATACACCTAAACAATTTTTATCAATAAGCAATAAAACTATCATTGAGCACACATTAGATATGTTCCCTGGTGAAAAAGATATAAATTTTATTATAAGTACAGAAGACTCCTCAGATGAAAGTCTGAAAAATTATTTTAAGAAGATTTCTAAATACAATTTTACAGTCATTGACTATCAAAAAGCTGGTCCGGGAGCTGCAGTTTTAGAATCAGGTTTACTTGAAACTAATGATGATGTACTAATAAATTATTGCGACTTTTCAAATATCTGGGATTGGAAAGATTTTTTATCTTTCATAAAGGAAAAATCACCAGATGGAGTCATTCCAGCATATAGGGGATTACACCCACATAACATTTATGGTAATGACTATGCATTTCTTAATGTCTCTGGAGAGAGTGTTGTAGATATACAAGAAAAAAAATCTTTTACTGAAAATAAAATTAATGAGTATGCTTCTTCAGGTTCGTATTATTTCAAGTCTGGAAAATTAGCTAAAAAATATATCGAAAATGCGTTTCGCCTTGACAAATTTATAAATAATGAAATTTACATAAGCACACCATACGAGGAAATGATTAAGGATGGTCTAAATATTAATTTATATCATATAGACTACTTTTTTCAATGGGGCACTCCCGAAGATTACAAAGAGTTTATTTATAACTTGAATGAAGTTGACAATATTAAGTCAAAAAAGAGAATAGATCTTAAAAATGAAGTAAATTTGTTAATCCCAGCTGCAGGTGAAAGCAAAAGATTTAAAGATGAGGGTTACAAAAACTCTAAGATTTATCTCGATGTTGATGGATCTTCAATATTAAACACTATTATTGATTCGTTTAATAATCAGCTTTTAACGAAAGTACTGATTCAACATAAAGATTATTTACCGGATGAAATTAGTAACGAAATAATCGACATAATCAAAATAGAAAACAAAACAAATGGACAAGCTGAGAGTGCCTACTTGCTTGTAGATAAGGTAACCAACGATAACCCGGTTCTTATTCATTCATCTGATTGTGTGCTAGATAAAGAAACTAAAATTGAACTAGGAGATTCAGATATAGTTGTTTTTACTAAAAAAAATTATAGAAGAGGGCTTGAAAAGAAAAATAATTATGGTTGGATTAATCCAAACTGTGGTTTAGTCGATAGTCTATCAATAAAGACCGAGCCAATGTCAAAATCTTCGAACATCATAATTGGCACATTTTTATTTAAAAATAAATACTTATATGAAGAGCTCTATTTGGAAACACAAAAACTAAATAATACTGATTTAAAAGAAATTCATATTGACCACTTAATCCAAACTGCTGTGAATAAAGGTCTAAAAGTAAGTGAAGTCTATTCAGAGAAATCTATAATGCTTGGAATACCCCTTGAATATGAACTGTTTTTATACATGAAAACAGTTAAAGAGTACCTTAACTGATGCAACTTCTTACTCTTGTTGTTCCTTGTTATAACGAAGTTAGTTCACTTCCTAAACTTATTACAAAAATTAAAGATGTTGATAAAAGTATAAATTTTATAATTTTAGACAATGGTTCATTTGATGGGTCGACGGATTATTTGAAAAAAATTGAAAGTCAACTTCAACAAAATATAAGTATATTCTATATTGATAAGAATGATGGATACGGTTTTGGAGTGCTTGAAGGACTTAAATCTATTTCAAATTCAAAATTTATAGGTTGGATACATGGTGATCTACAATTTGATTTTATAGGGTTAGACGGATTGTTGGATTATCTTAGTAGTAATAAAGGAAGTTCAACTTCTATATTTTATAAAGGAATTCGTAAAGGAAGAAAGCCATTAGACAGACTCTTCTCATATGTAATGGGAGCTTCTGCAAGTGTAATACTAGGAATGAAATTTAAAGAAATAAATGCTCAACCCACTGTATTTTCAAATACTTTACTCACATTTGTAAAAGAGCCGCCGAAAGACTTCAATTTTGATACATATATTTATTGGTTAGCACTAAAAAATAACTTTGAACTAAAACGTGGTTTTTATAACTTTCCACCAAGAGAATATGGAGAATCAAAATGGGATTTTGGATTAAGCTCGAAAATAAAATTTTCAATAAGCCTTTTAAAGTATTTTTTTAAACTTAAAAAAACTAATAAAGCCTATTCTCAGTAATTATGAATATTAGTATTACCTAAATTATGTTTAAAATTTTATTGAGGTTAATTTTATTATTTTTACTCAATTTTTCTGTTCTTTTTTACAGTAAGAATGCAAACATTTATCAGCTTTTTCTAGATCTAAATAATGTTTCTTTGATGATGAAATTCAATGAGATAATTTTATATGTTTTAATATCTTTGTTGGTTCCAATCTTAACACTATCTCTAATTTTCTTTTTCAGACCCTTTATTGAAATTTACTTGCTTCATTTTCTTAAATTTAACTTCTATTTTTTGATTAACCTTCTATCTACATCAACAATCTATATTGTTCTAAGAATTTATGGTTATGACAGATTAAATTTATTACTCTGCCTATTCTTTTCCACAATTATCTTATATAAAACAGAAAAAATAAAGTTTTAACCTAAGAGTTTTTAATAAATACATCTATTGAAATATACGGATCGTAATAGTATTCCCTATTTGGATTATTTAAATACTTTTCAGTATCTAATTTATAATAATTTTTTTTATAATCTGTTACCTCACAATTGAAAATATCAGAACCTAATTTTGTAGGAGCTCCATCAATAATTGTTTGGGGTGCACATATTATAAGGTCTGGTTCTAGTTCAATATAATAACTTAGATGGCTATTCTCATTTGTTTTTAGTAAATCAATGTCTAATAGTGCATCTACAATATATTTTTCGAAATTATTATATGGATGCACTATGTAGTTAGAGTTTTCTTTTTCAAGATAATAAAGCAAAAGCACGTGATCAACTGCAAGAACGTCATATTCTTTACCCTTAAAAATTACATTGATTTCATCAGCTAACTGCCTTAAGGGATAATTTTGCTGAGTTTCACTAGGTGATTTAATATTCTTTAAAGAAGGCTGTATCGAAAAGCTCATTATTTGAACACCCGAAAGAAGTATCAATAAAAAAATACTCACTGTAGAAATATCCCCTTTTAATTGTGATATAAAAATTGATATGAAGAATATTGAATAAAATAAATGGTGCTGATAGTTGTGTCCTGCTATCACATAAATAGAAAATCCCAATGAAAGATATATTAAATTATTTACAAAATGATTTTTTATGTGAATCTTCCCTTGAAAAATAAAGTTTACAAGGAACATTATTCCAATTGCTAAGATTGCGTAGTACAGAAATTCACTATATTGAAAATATCTGCGTAGCCAAACAATTAACTCATAAAGTTCAAATCTTCCAGAACTAACATAGCCAAAAGGTATTTTTATATAATTTGTCAAATAAACTTTTATCAATCCATTAAAAAAGTAAATACTTATAAAAATAATATGGGGAAACACAAACCCTGTAATAACATAAGCGATTGATGATGACAGTTGATAGTTTTTATGATTAATAAAAATTAATATTAGTAGTCCAATCATAAAGATTGCTGTAGCTTGATTTACTAGCGATGATAAAGCAATAAGTGTTGCAGATATAAAAATAACTTTCTTAGTTAGCTCATACTTTGTAATTAAGTAATACTGAATAGATATAAAGAATAAACAATATATTTCGGACAACTCAGTTACATACCATTCATAACTTGTTACTAGTATGAAAAATAATACACTTGAAACTGCAATTAACTTATTTTTTGAAATTAATAAACTTGTTTTATAAAGCATAAAAGATATTGCAAACAAAAGAACGTCGTTTAATAGTTTAAAAATAGCTAAGTTCTTAAATGATAAGATCATTAATAACTTATAAAAATATAAAAATACTGGACCTTTTGACTCCCATTGATTTTCAAAGGGAAGGTTGTTGACCGTAATATCTTGGGATGCCACTAAGTAAGAAGGAACATCCACAGAAATTATTTCATAATTCAGTAGTCTATTTTGTAAAATTATTACAAGAATAAAAAGAAAAATACCAATACCCGAATCACCAATATCCTGAATTTTCTTTAAATTAAAAGTAAAATTCTCTCCTAGTGAAATAAAAGATAAGAAAATTATTAGAAAAATAACAGATTTTATTTTTATCGAGTAGTCGGTAAAGTAGTCAAGTATTAATAGAATTGTTAATCCTGCTAAAACAGTTAATACTTTTTTTTTCTCTGAAATTAAGATAAGATTTCCTTTTTTAAGCATGCTTATTATATTCTAACTTCTTTATGAATGCTTATTTTTTAACCATCAGTGAACGTCAACAATTTTCTTGCAATTGTAATTTGATCTTGTTTACTAAGATGATCACCCATTGGAATATATAGACCCTTTCTTCCCAAGGATTCTGATACTTGTAGACTATCCTTTGGCTTAAATTCTTGTTGTAATACTTTTTGCATATGTAGTGGCCAAAAAAAATTTCTTGTTTGTATTCCTTCATTATGCAAATAACTCGATAGCTCATCTCTTGATTTAGACTTTAGAATTACTCCATATACCCAATAATGATTTCTGCTTCCATGATTACTTATTAAAGGAATTTGGAGATTTTCACTTTCAGCAAGAATATTGTTGTAAATTGACGCTTGTTTTATTTTATTTTCAATTGTTTTTTCAATACTTGAAATTTGAGAGATTCCAAAAGCAGCTTGTAGACCACTCATTCTGTAATTCCAATATAAGTTTTCATGTTGAAATCTTCGAGAATTATCAAAATCTAAGTTACGCATTTTTAATGCTTTATCGTAATACATTTCATCATTAATTAGTAATGCTCCTCCCTCTCCTGTTGTCATATGTTTGTTTGCATAGAAACTCAGAGTTGCAATATCTCCAAAAGTTCCACACAATTGATCATTTACAGTTTGTCCGTGAGCTTCAGCTGCATCTTCAATTAGTAACAGATTGTTATCCTTACAAAATTCTTTTATTGCTTTTGCTTCTGCTGTTAATCCGTAAGTATGAACCATTAGGATTGCTCTAGTATTTTCAGTAAAGACATCTTTTACATTTTGTAGAGTCATATTCCAGGAGTTTGAATCAACATCACAAAAGATAGGTCTTGCTTTACTCCTGACTACAGCAGCTAGGCATGAAATTATTGTAAAACTGGGAAGAATTACTTCATCATTTTCATTCAAATCTAGTAACTGAAAAGCTAAATCCAAAGCAACACTTCCATTTGAGACAGCCACAGCTTTATTGGAGGAAAATTGATTTTCTAGACTATTTTCAAATTCTTGAATTATTGGGCTAGTCCCCGAGATATATTTTTTATTTAATGCACGTAGCACACTAATCTTGTCTTTTAGAGTTACTGTTGGCTCAAAAACTGAGAGATAGTTAGAATCTTGTTTTATCTTTTTCTTCATCATATGGCCCTTGTTTAACTTCAATAAATTGTGTTTGTTCGTCAATATGTATTTCATGACCTCCGTTAAATAAAGCAACCATGTCTCCGCCTTCCAGGGTTATCTCTTCAACTTTGTTTAAATCTATATCATAAAG
>CEOP01043946.1_pt1 | contig 12495 bp, 10 predicted proteins | sample 361301 | NCBI WGS metagenome assembly CEOP01 (sample SAMEA2619548, study PRJEB7988) | marine metagenome | biome: marine biome (ENVO:00000447); feature: deep chlorophyll maximum layer (ENVO:xxxxxxxx); material: "saline water (ENVO:00002010), including plankton (ENVO:xxxxxxxx)" | depth 55 m
GTTCTTGCTGGATGCACTGGTCCGATGGAATCCACTATGATAGAATCAACCCAATCCACTGAATCAACGGCCGTACCCGCAAGGGTTTCGTTCACCTCTCCTACCCTTGACCGGCCCGAAGACTTAGCTAGCCAACACGATTTGCGAAACAGTTTCGATGGCCCTATACTCATGTTATGGGTTGCAGCAGGCTGCAATGGCTGCCACGATTGGACCGATCTCATTCGCTCGGAAATGGAAGCAGGTAATATTTCCAATACCACGAGCATTATCTCTGTGCATCGATACCCAGATGCTGAGGATTCCGCCGCAGTAGAGCGCCGTTACGGCGACAATACAAGCGACCATTATACTCCTTGGCCGGTGCTGATTCCCGATGCCTCAACCACCGTAATCGACCGTGATACGGGCGAGATGACGGATGTAGGGCTGTACGAGGCGTTCGGAGAGCCGGTAACACCCACGCTCCAGGTTATGGGAAGTGATGGCGGTTTAGTATGGACCTCTGACAAATACTGGGCAAATACCACGGTATTGGGGGAAGCATTGAACATCATGGCTGAACAAGAAGGGATTCAATGATGACCCTTATCGACATGCTATTTTGGTTTTCTAGCCTTTACATCCTCCCCTTTTGGTTGATGATGTGGTTCGCACCTGAACACGAACGAACAAAACAAATGATGAGCAATGAATGGCTCTTCTTGGCTCCGCTGCTGTTAGCTTATACCGTTGCAGTCATACCAAGCCTACCAAGCATACTTCTTGCATTCAGTAGCGAAATGCCGACACCTGCATTGGTCATTAACATGTTTTCCGAAGAGGAGGTCATTCTCATTGGTTGGTTGCATTTTCTCGCTTTCGACCTTTTGGCAGGTCGCTGGACGTGGGAGCGTTTGATGGAAGCAAAGCAATCTATTTTCGTGAGCATGCCCATTCTCTTCTTGAGCATGATGGTAGCTCCTCTTGGCTGCCTGCTCGGTATGTTTGTCACTCGCATCGCAATCACGACGACGGAGTGACGGTCCTTCCACCTGCAGAGGAAATTTACTTCATCGGCCAATGACGAAACCAATTCGTTGTGATTTAATTATCCCCACGTACAGGGTTCCAAAACGGTTTGGCCGCCCATAAAGGGCTGCAATACTTCGGGGATTTTTACTCGCCCATCTTCAAGTTGATTTTGCTCCATGATGGCAACCAACGCTCTTGATGTAGCAACTGCGGTTGAATTAAGGGTGTGGGCAATCGGTTGATTCGGGTGGCCAGGTTGGCCGTACCGGATTGAAAGACGGTTTGCTTGGTAATCCGTGCAGTTTGAGCATGAGACGATTTCCTTGTATTGGTTAGCACCAGGAATCCAGGCTTCCAAATCATACTTCTTTGCTGCCACTGTACCCATGTCTCCAGTACAGATGTTGACAATTTCATAATGGATGCCTAAACTGTTCCACAAATCTACACAATTGGTGAGCAGTTCCTCATGAAGTTCCCAAGAATCTTCTGGCTTTGCAATAATGATTTGTTCAATTTTTGTAAATTGATGGACCCTCCAGATGCCAAGGTCGGATTGTCCGTGACTGCCGACTTCTCGTCGGAAACAGGAAGAAACTCCTACCATACGAAGAGGGAGTAAATCTTCGTGAATGGTCTCGTCCATGTACATGGCCGTTAGTGGATGTTCTGAAGTTGCGATCATGTAGAATTGGTCGGGTTCAACTCCGTACATTACCGTTTCAAAATCTGCGAGGTCAGTAACCCCTTCATAGGCCTCACGATTCATCATTACGGGAGGTTGTACGAACGTAAATTCTCGCTGCCTTAGGAATTCTACAGCATAATTCTGAAGGGCAAACTCCATGCGAGCAAGGTCGCCTTTGAGGAAGAAGAACCGACTTCCAGTGATTTTTGCTGCACGCTTCAAATCAACCCAACGATTCATTTCAATCAATTCATTGTGCGTTCGAACATCAAAGTCAAACTCAGGTTTTGTACCATGAGTGGAGTGAACGGTATTTCCTGATTCATCTGCACCTTCGGGAACATCAACATGGAGAATGTTTGGGATGGACATTCGGATTTTATCACGTTGTGCCATCGCATCGTTTGTTTTCGTTTCCATTGCGGAGATACGTGCTCCCAAATCAGCAACTTGGGCCAATATCGCTTCAGCGGCTTCGTTGTCACCTGCTTTTTTTGCCGCCCCAATACCGCGAGCAGCTTCGTTCTTTTCTCGGCGTAATTGGTCGGTTTCATGAAGGAGATTCCTCCATGTTTGGTCAAGGTTGATGACGTCCTCAATTTTGTCGTGGGGAAGGCCTCGTTTGGTATGGTCGGCACGGATGAGTTCCGGTTGTTCGCGAAAGAGTTGCATGTCCAACATGTTGATCACCACGAGATATTGAATTGAAGAATTTCATTTCCTATGAACAAGAAGCCGCCGATGAAATAGCCGAGAATGGCTCCTCCATTGAGCAACGGAAGGCCCGCCTGTGCCTTTCCTCTCGCCACATAACTCATCAGCACTAAGTAGCCAAGCAAGCCTCCAATGAGCGTTGAAATTGCTACTGCTGTTGCCCCGCTGGGGTCAAGATATTGCAATGCTGACAAAACCAGCATTCCAGGGAAAATAATGTCTCCTAGGCCCATGAACATCGCTTCAGTTGAAGGCTTCTTCTTGCGCTTTTTCTGTACTTTATCAGAAAGAACCCGCTTTGATTTCGCTTGTTCTGTTTCTTCGATAAGTGAATAGTTGGTGTCTTGAGGGGCGACCAATAGAATCGGCAATCGCAGACCGATCATTGTATCTGCAAGGTCGAGCATGTGTTTTGATTTGTAAACAGCCCATGCATCATAGATCGCTGCCAGAATCATGAACAAAATGGCCATTGGGGGCTCAAAACTTACACCCAATAGAACACATACGCCCGCCCCAAGCAACACACCGGTTGTATTGACGACGTACCATTCGCTGTGGACATAGAGGAGAATCATCAGAATGAGGGTAACCGTAAGTCCAATAATCACCGGTATTGTTTCAAGTTGAACGCCGACCAGTGGAAACATATCGGCTTGTAAATCACCGTACTGAATCTCAATGTTCTGTTGAGTGACGTCCAGAGAAATGGAAACCAATTGTCCAGAATCGTTTGTCATACTGATGAATGTTAAATCCGCTTCTGAGACAACTGGGAACGTACCAAAATTTTGGAGTGAGGTTTCCCAAAGCAGGTTGGCGTTACCATCACCGGTGATGATCAAATCCGTGAAACCATTTTCATCAAGATCCACAATCTGTACCGATGAGACACTGCTAACCAAGGTGTTGAGATTCATTCTCTCTTGGATGAAAAAGCGTTCTTCCGCTGGCGCAGAACCGTTCCATTCTACGCCTGTTATTGCACCATTTTCCTCCCCAAGCAACATCATTTGTTGGTCGTTGGGTAGAGTTGAGGTGTTTGAGCTGGCGAAGGGAGATGTTCCAACTGCTGTTGATGTGAACGACGAGGTACTGTTCTGCAGATACGCCATTCGGACTTCACCGTCAAGTCGCGGCGCTAATGGGTCGGTAACACCTGCAAATTCATCGAGGTGAATCACACCTGTAGCAGACGGGACGGCCAAGAATAGAAGGGTATCGTTCAGGAGTTGAGAATGCATGATTCCATCCTTGAAATCGATGTGAGACATGCTCCATCGGGCTTGAAAAGCTAAGATCCCGGCATATTCTGGTTCATCAAAAGTGTTGTAACGCAGAACTTCGGAAGCCGTGTTGAACAAATACATCGCTTCATTTGTCTTAACGGCAAGAGCGCAACCGGTGTACATCTCTGGCCTTGGTTGTTGATTGCCTTCTTCATCAAATACGAAACAAGCGTAGGAATCCACCAAATTTCCGGTTTCATAATCTACAGTCCATACCCAAGCACCGCTGGTGAAGGTGAGCGTGTCATGGGTCGTTGACATTCTCACTCTTGAATCAGGTTCATTTTCTGAGTGGTTGTGTGTCATCGACCATACAGGTTCATCCATTCCGTTTGAAACACTCCAAGCAGACATCGTGACATTGTATGCTCCTGCGGCCCCTCCGATAACAGAAGTGATGAATCCATCATCGCCCCACGCTCCGATATAATCTCCTTCAACTGCTGCTTGGTCCGTCATTTCAAACGGCTCAGCATCAAAATCAATTAGCATTACGTGAGCAAGGGGGATGGTGCTGTACAACAGAGCAAGAGTCAAAACAACCATCATTCCATATTTGATGATGTAGTCTTTCTTGTACTTTGCAAGATAGATAATGAGGGCTGTGAAAAGGAAAATTGCTATCAGTTCAACAGCAACATATCGGATTTGACTGGCCCCACTGCTTCCAAACGCCTTGAGCTCGCCAACATCATAATACGGCCGCATGTAACTTGCAAGGGCGATGGTTGCGACGAACATTCCAGCCATTGAAACCATGCCGACCCACTGTTCTTTGAACAACTCAAGCAGGGTGTCTTCCTTACGAAGTTCCTCCTCTACTTCGGCGAACCGGTCGTTTTGGCGTGGTGTCTTCCCCACATCAGCCCCATCGGTCATGACTCTGCGAAGGCTCCCTCTCATATCAGCCTCGCGTTCAAAGGGCAATCAAATGTGCAAAGGAAAGAGGCTATTGTGGGCAACAGTCTCCACGATACATGAGGGGGGACACCGAACGACGCCTCTGGCTGGAATCCAGCAAGAAGTTGGGGATGGCTCTTGGTTTACTAAACACCTCAAAGGCGGTAGATGCTCTCAATTTACCGCCGCAAAATCACACGACAGTTCATGTAGCGGGTAGCAACGGAAAGGGGACAACATGTGCGTTACTTTGTACTGCTTTAACCAACGAAGGCATTTCAAATCTGATGTTTTCTTCTCCTCATCTGATTCGAGTTGAAGAACGCATTCGAATCAACGGTATTCCAGTCCAACCCGATGTGTTTGACCGTGCATTGGAAAAAGTGTATGCTGCAACAACAACCAAAGGCATCAAGGTCACATTCTTTGAGATTACATTCCTTGTTTCTCTTGTTATTGCCAGTGAAGCCGATGTTGAGGTGATGGTTATGGAAACAGGCCTTGGAGGGCGATTGGATGCTACCCGAGTCGCCAAAGCAGACATTGGTGTTCTCACCTCACTGTCCTTGGAGCACACCGATGTGTTGGGGGATGAACTCACCACAATTGCAATGGAAAAAGCGGCCATTGCCCGTGCGCATTGCCCGATAATCGTACGCCGGCCTGAGGACGAAAACATCCGTAGTGCCATTGAAGAAACGACCCTAAAAGCAGGAATGAGCGAACTTGGTGAGGTCAGCGGGCCAGCAGAATTGATGTTTGTCGACATCCCACTCGGTGCATCATTTCGTGAAGAAGCAGAATGCTTGGTCAGGGAAATATGGGCCCATCTTGAATGCGTAAATCCTCTTCATCAACCCATGACAGAAAACTGCGTGTGGCCGGCTCGTATGCAACTGATTGAGCCATCGGAACCTTCAGAGCCGTTTTTCTTGTTGGATGGAGCTCACAATCCAAGCGGTATCTCCCGGGTTGTCAATGAACTGTCATTGAATCCAAGTGTTTGTGAAGGCTCGTGGGTAATGCTCCTGGGTACATCACCACAAACTGACATGAAAGGTACAATGAGGCCTCTAGTACAACTTTGCAAAAATAACCCCCCACTCGCCGTCGTTCTGAGCGAACCACAGGGGGGGCGGTATCCTGCTGTCCCGGTTTGCGAATTGAAGAAGTGGTTTGATGGGCTTGGAATTCCAATTTTATCTCACTCCATGCCCAATGATGCGGTCGCTTATGTAAAACAAAACTACAATCAATCCACACTTGTCGTATCAATTGGTTCACTTTACCTTCAGGGAAATATTCTGGAGATGATGGGGTTGACCACGGATGATAACCTTTCATTTGTTGCGAAGCACTGATAGAGAATAGCACAGTAGAGGGAGCAGTGAGGGCCGTGTCTAACAAATGGGACATTCGTTTTTTGGAGTTGGCAAAACACATCTCCGGATGGAGTAAAGACCCTTCAACCAAGGTTGGATGTGTTGTTGTCGGGGAAGACCGAGAGATTCGTTCTACCGGGTTCAATGGATTCCCGCGGGGAATCAGTGACGACAACGAACGACTAACTGACCGCAACCAAAAATACCCTCTTATTTGTCATGCAGAAGAAAATGCCATCATGCATGCAGCGCGTATTGGAGTTTCTCTCAAGGGTAGCACAGCCTTTGTGACATGGCCTCCTTGTTCTCGGTGTGCACGTTCGCTCATTCAAGCAGGGATCCGAGAAGTTGTTTATCCTTCACCAGAAGAAATCCCAGAACGATGGATAGAAGATTTTACCATTTCAAACGGGATGTTGGAAGAAGCAGGCGTGCTGGTTCGAACCATCAACGAATGAGGCTTTCACGGAAACTCAACAGGATAACAACGATTCGAAGAAATCTCAGTCGTCAAGTTCCAACAAAACTGCGCCCTGAGTGACTTGGTCACCAGCTTGGAAATGAATAGCGGTAATGACTCCATCATTTGCTGCTACGATACGATGTTCCATCTTCATCGCCTCAAGTACCATCAAAGGTGTGCCTGCTTCAACTTCTGCACCTTCGGTGACGAGAACCTCCAAGACTTTGCCTGGCATTGGAGCAACCAAACCACCTTCATGTTGGGACGAGGAGGCTCCCGGCTCAATACGCTCCCAACGGTATGTTTGACCGTTGAGGTGAACCCACCATGTATCACCAACTTTGGCGACATGAGCGTATGAAGTTCGTCCGTCCGAGAGGAGAATACGAAGACGTCCGTCACCTGTTTGTTCAATCGAGTGGCCAGCAAGGGTGTACCCATTGGCTGATTTCCCAAGAGTGACTTCAACAGGCCCTTCGGGTGAGTTGAATCGATGTTGCATCAAGGATACCTCCGGTTCAGGGTTGAGAACGGGCTTGGTACATCCGAGAAATGTTCTCCCGATTTGGATGCCGTCTTACGGTGAAGACCCATGGTCTCACCAGCTGCCGCAGCAAGCAATGATGCATCTTCAAACATCGGCGATGAAGCTGCAACCCAACCGTTTGGCCAGTGCTCATCAATCGTGGTCGTTGTGGTGGAACCATCAACAACAGGCTGTGCATCGCACAATTCACGAAGAAAACGGATGTTTGTCGTCGTACCTAGAATGACAAAGTCATCCAGGGCACGACGCATACGTTGAAGCGCTTCAACCCGAGATGGGGCCCAAACAATGAGTTTGGCCAGCATAGGGTCATAATTCGGGGTGACATCATCTCCCTCACGAACGCCAGTATCCAGACGAATACCTGGGCCCTCTGGTGGTCTGAACACTGCAAGTGGACCGATTGAAGGGAGGAAATTATTGGCAGCGTCCTCCGCATATAGGCGAACCTCAATGGCGTGTCCTCTGATGCTCAAATCTCCACAGGACATCGGTTGGCCAGCAGCAATTCGCAATTGCTCGCGAACGATGTCAGTACCTGTGACCAGTTCCGTGACCGGATGTTCGACCTGGATTCTCGTATTCATCTCTAAGAAGAAAAATTCGCCTGACGGCGCCAATAGAAATTCAACGGTCCCCGCTCCCTCGTAATCAACCGCTTGAGCCGCTTGAACTGCTGCTTGCCCCATCGCTTCACGAAGTTCGGGTGTCATGGTAGGGCCGGGGGCTTCTTCAAACACCTTCTGATGCCGTCGTTGCACACTGCATTCACGTTCTCCAAGATGGATGGTTCGCCCGTGACGGTCTGCAAGAATTTGGATTTCAATGTGTTTTGAGCCGTTGAGAAGCCGTTCAATGTAAATTCTGCCGTCACCAAAAGCAGCGACTGCTTCCCGGCGAGCGCCTTCGGCCGCTTGAAGGAAATCGGCTGGGTCATGAACGGCTCGCATTCCTTTCCCACCTCCTCCGCTGGAAGCTTTGAGAAGCAAAGGATAGCCTACTCTTGTCGAGGAATCAAGAAGCAATTGAAGCGCCTCATGCTCATCTTCACTTTCAACCTCTTCGCCTGGAATGACGGGCACGCCGGCGTCTCGCATGGTTTGACGGGCAGTCATTTTGTCGCCCATCTGCTCAATCGCTTCGGGCGATGGCCCAATCCAAATAATGCCCGATTCCTGGACCAAACGAGCAAAAGGAGCACGTTCGGAAAGGAAGCCAAAACCGGGATGAATGGCATCAGATCCTGTTGTTTGGGCTGCTTTGATGATCTGTTCTTGGTCCAGATATGTTTCGCCGATGCTATCTCCTTCTAAGAGCACACATTCATCGGCCATCTCCATGAACAGACTTCCCACATCGTTGGTAGCACATACTGCCACCGTCTGCACCCCCGCTTCTCGGCACGCTCTAAGGATTCGGCATGCGATTTCACCACGATTGGCGACGAGAACTTTGTTGATCATTGCAGCCCCTCATTCAAGTTCTTCTGGCTTCCAATTGGGTTGACGCTTGTCAAGGAATGATGAGAGTCCTTCTTGACCTTCATCTGAACCGCGCATCCGACTTGTGAAATCAAGGGTAAAGTTTCGTAATTCATCGTCGCTACCAGACCATCGGTCAAATTCAAGAGTGAGCTCTTTGGCCAGCGTTACTGCGCATGGGCCGGTGGAAAGCACTTCATTGGAAAGCGCCTCTACGGCCCCAGAGAGGGACTCTACTTCGTCAACGACGCGTTCTATGAATCCAGTGCGAAGTGCTTCCTCTGCATCAATCCGACTGGCTTGCATTGCAAGGCGACGGAAGCATGCCGAGCCAAGGCGGCGATAGACATAGGGGCCAATCACTGCTGGAAGTATTCCGAGTTTACCCTCCGAGAGAGCGATTTTCACATTCGATGTAGCGATGACGTGATCAAGACAAGCCACCAAACCAGCACCGCCGCCAAGGGCCACTCCTTGTATCGCTCCTATTGTGAAGCAAGGATGAGCCCATAGCCCGTTGAACAATCGGTCAAGCCTTTCAGAATCCTGGCGATTTTCTTCCTTTGAATTTGCTCCAGCATCTCGCATCATGTTGATGTCTGCTCCGGCACAAAAGTGGCGCCCTGCGCCTGACAGTACAAGGACGCGAAGAAACGGCACGCCACTGCTATCGTGAAGTTCGCCTTGCCGCCCGACGCTTCGTTCTGCAGTCCAGTCAAACAATGTAACGAGTTCGGTGATCATCTGAATATTGAGGGCGTTGAACTTCGCTTCTCGGTTGAGTTTTAGGTGGCAAATCGCACCTTGAATGTTAACAGATACAAGTTCTGTTGCGGGGGGGTTTTCCATAGAAGCCATATTGAAATCTCCAATTGAATTTTTAAATTATATATTGAAATATTACATGCGGAAGATACCGTAACGATTGGTGGGCAAAGGCGCATTTCGGGCCGATGCAAGACAAAGCCCGAGGACATCACGGGTATCCCGGGGATCGATGATGCCGTCGTCCCAAAGGCGGGCGGTTGAGTAATACGGGCTGCCCTCGGTTTCATACTTCTCCAAAATCGGTTGGCGGAATGCTTGGAGTTCTTCTCCTTCCAGTTGAGGCAACCCCTCACGTTTTCGCTGGTCTTGTTTGACCGTGGCAAGTACATCTGCAGCTTGAGGGCCGCCCATAACGGAGATTCTGCTGTTTGGCCACATGAAAAGGAAACGTGGATCGTAGGCTCTACCGCACATTCCGTAATTTCCTGCCCCGTGAGAGCCACCGACAATCACAGTAAATTTCGGCACATTAACACACGATACCGCTGTAACCAGTTTAGCACCATCCTTTGCAATACCGCCTGCTTCGTAGGCTTGGCCCACCATGAAACCGGTGATGTTCTGAAGGAATACAAGCGGTATTCCTCGTTGGCCACACAATTCAACAAAGTGGGCGCCTTTGAGAGACGATTCGGAAAACAAAATTCCGTTATTGGCAACGATGCCGACTTTGTGACCGTGAATGTGCGCAAATCCACAGACCAACGTGGTACCATACCGGGCTTTGAATTCGTGGAACCGTGAACCGTCAACAATTCGGGCAATCAGTTCGCGGATATCAACGGGAGTTCGGTTGTCCGCTGGGATCAATCCCAACATCTCCTCAACATCGTAGGCGGGCTCCTCTGGCTCGCTACTTGCCGCAGGTGCGAGGCTTCGTGGACCGAGGTTTTCGACCACATTCCGGACCATACGCAGGGCTTCATCTTCATCTTCTGCAAAATGGTCAGCAACACCGGATTGAACGGTGTGAACTTCGGCACCACCGAGGTCTTCAGCTGTCACTTCTTCACCGGTCGCTGCTTTAACCAAAGGAGGTCCTGCAAGAAAAATTGTTCCATTTCCTTTGACGATGATGGATTCATCGGACATAGCGGGGACATACGCACCGCCAGCAGTACATGAGCCCAAAACTGCCGCAACTTGCGGAATTCCATCGCCAGACATGCGCGCTTGGTTGCGGAAGATTCGGCCAAAATGACCGATATCGGGAAAGACTTCGTCTTGCATTGGTAAGAAGGCTCCACCGGAGTCAACGAGGTAAATACACGGTAGATTGTTTTCATGAGCAACCGTTTGGGCACGAATGTGTTTCTTGACCGTCATCGGATAGTATGAGCCGCCTTTAACCGTGGCATCGTTTGCAACGAAAAGGCACTCACGACCATGTACCATGCCAATGCCTGTGACAATCCCTGCAGAATGAGCTCTGCCGTCATAAAGTTCGTGTGCAGCGAGTGGGGAAAGTTCCAAGAATGCAGTACCAGGGTCAATAATTCGCTCGATACGTTCCCTTGGTAGATGCTTTCCTCTTGAGCGATGACGTTCGACGTATTTTCCGCCACCGCCGTTGGATGCGATGTCAAGCCGTTCACGCAATTGGGCAATCAAAGCCTCATTGTGCATCTTTCGTTCAGCAAATTCAGGGTCAGCACGATTCACCCTGCTTGGTAAACGGTCCATCTCAACCCCTCGTTTTCAGCCAAGGGAGTGTCGCATTTAATTGCATGGAATCCAATTCAAGTATTGATGTTGTTCAAAATTCAAACACCGAGCATCAATCTACCAATGTCTCTCAATCCTGGGGCTAGGCCTACGATTAACACTGCAAGGACGATGAGCAGCCTGAAATGTTGTTGCCTGTGCTCAACTCGCATTTGCACGAACAACCAAACAATGAGTCCGACTAAAATTGATTTAACGATGGCGAAGAACCAGGCACCTTCTCCCCAAGAAATACCGATTGCGTCGTTAATTGTCCCGCCAAACTGAATCACTGCATCACTCACGGGGTGTTTCTCTCCGTATCCAAAGAAATCAATTCCCATCATGGTTGCAAAACCATCCGACAATTGCCCGAACACCATTCCGAGAACCATCGGATGAGCAAGAAGTGCCTTGTTGGACAAAAATTCAACCGGATGTGAGGCCCATCGTTGAGGGTCGGCCTCCCAATCGTTGAGGCTGATACCTTGTGGGATGACGCCCGCTGTAAAACCTGTCAATTTCAACTGATGTGCGTCTTCCCGACCCACGCGGTACATGAACCAGCAAATCAACCCAGGTAGGCCAAGGACAATCCATACCGGCCATAGCGTGACATCATTCGAGACACGGCCGCTTTCTTGGGCCCATGGAGTTGACATAAATTGGGCCCAGTGGCCCAAGCCGAGAACGATCGCTCCAACCGCAAACGAGAACATTCCTCTGGTCATTGCTTCCCAACCTCGTGTTCGTGTCATTGTAATCAGCATCAGTAAACACGCTGCCACAAGTCCGACAAGAGCTATGGAAAATGAAGTTTCAGAATGTTGGGCGTAGGCGGGTTTGTACAGCCAATACCACTGGAGCATCAAAGCTAGAAACATGAATCCGACAAGAAGTGTGAATTGGCGTTCTTCTGCATCATCACTAGAAACGCCGTCCCATGCCCTTCCTAACAAATGACTGATGACGGCAACGCCTACCAGCCATGCTGCTAAGTGAAGGTGGATCAATGGCGAGATAAACAGGACATCCCTGCTCGATGAAAAGAAGTCTGCGTCCTCCAAGACACGCATAACCGGGGCAAGACAAACCCATGCAATCAGGGCAAGGGTCATCTTATCGTCGCATGGAAGATTCCATTTTCTAAACAGGGCTTGAAGTAAAACAACGCACGAGAGCATGCTTAGCGTGTAAATTGCCGTGTTTTGAGGCGTGTACCCTGCGTCCCCTGCAACACCAGCGTCCTTAACGACAGGGTCCCAAATAATTGGTTTGAGTGTTTCAGTCCAAACGGTATCGTATGCAAGGATAAGCCCTGCCATGGCGACAATACCCAGCCCGACAGCGCCCCAAATCACGACCTTTTCTCCAGTTGAAAACTGGTCGTCTGGAAGAGGAGGAGTTGAATTCAAACCATCTTCATGCTGACCTTCATCTTCCATCGGCAACCCTCCGTATTTACTGGGATTGAGACCCCCTCTA
>CEOP01089889.1_pt1 | contig 12480 bp, 12 predicted proteins | sample 361301 | NCBI WGS metagenome assembly CEOP01 (sample SAMEA2619548, study PRJEB7988) | marine metagenome | biome: marine biome (ENVO:00000447); feature: deep chlorophyll maximum layer (ENVO:xxxxxxxx); material: "saline water (ENVO:00002010), including plankton (ENVO:xxxxxxxx)" | depth 55 m
CCGGAAGGTGGACCAGATGGAGGCTTTGATTTGGGCGCATCAGAAGGCGGGCCAGCAGGTGGCCTAGAAGGCGGAGCAGCCAAAGGCTCTATTTCTGGAAGAGTTTGATCCAACAAAGGGTCAGCATCAACTTTAGGAGTCGATGGAGGCAATGGTGGCGGAGATGCAGCGGTCAAAACTGAAGAAACCTCGCCCTTGTTTTCACTTTGAGGCGGTTCGTCAGGAGTTTCATCTAGTGATTTAGAGAAAGCCAACAAGTCGCCAGAGTTTGATTTATCCTTTGATGAATCTACTTGAGAAGATTGGATATTTACTTGCTCTTCAGGAGTTGTTGTTGGAATACTTTCCAATTTAGTAGCGGGGAGAGGGGCTGAAAGCAATGGGTCTTTTGATTGCCAAGGGGGGACTCTAGGAGAATCTTCATCTTCTCCGCTTTCTTCAGGTGCGTTTCCTACTGAAATAGCAGTTGCTCCTCCAGCAGAATTCTCTCCAAAATAATCGGTCATTTTTACTTCAGCTGCATCGATAATCCCTCGCTCTTCAACATTTCCGAAGTCATCGAGGTCAGAGACAAATGCATTCGAGAACATTCCTGAACCTATGGAATTTTTTGTTACTCTATTCTTATCTGCTTCAAATGTGAAATCATAATCATAAGGGCCTAAGTCGAGTGTGACACTACTTGATCTAATCATGAATGTCCAATCACCATTGTCTAAAGGAAACTCGAAAGTGAAGGTTCTAGTCAAACCAGGACCAATAGAAGAAATCCCTTCTTCTGACTCAACCTTTCTTTTATCACTGGTTTGGATAAAAATATCTAGACCGCCTACAGGAATAGAGGCTTCATTTGAGATTTCTATCGATAGGAAAACAACATCTTGGTCATCATCATCAATTTCCATTTTGGCTAGTAGTAGGCGACTTTCTAGAGGTGCGACTCGTTGAATATGTTCTTCTGACATGTCTCCCGCCTAAACACCTCTAGAGGCAGTTGTACTTGAAATACATGTTTTAATGAATAAAAAATCAGCGTAACTTTTGCCTGGTCTCAATAGGTAAAGACCAGTCTACTGCGGCTACAGTGTGATTTTTCTTATCCAAAGAAGTTCTATATTCTAATTTTTTTGAGCGTGCCGCTAATGAATCGCGAACTCCAAACCACAATGGGCCAATAATAGGTAGTAAGTATACTAGTTTACCAAAGGCTCTAGAACCCCAATGATGTAATTCAAGAACAGTACCATTATCGTGAACTATAGCGATTCTAAATGCTCTTTGTCCCAAAGAGCGACCAAAACTTCTTCCTGTATATTTCCAATACAACCAATGAGAAGTTAGCAAGATCATCCAATTACTAAAGAAGAATAAGACATATCTCAATCCTCCTTCGAATAAATCAAAGTTCAATAGATTACCAGTCAATTGAAATCTGGTAATAAATGATAGAACTATCGAAATCAACATCACATCTAACATGAAAGCCGCTATTCTTTTCCAAACAGGAGCGATTAGCATGCCTTCAGGGGCGCTTCCAAGGACCGCTTGAGCCAAGGTTCCTCCACCTTGGTATACTTCCACAACATCACCGGCCATGTTTATCGGGAGTGTGGATAGTTTGTCAATATACGCATTTAATCATTGGAAAGATGCCATGCCAAACAGCCTCTTTCTTCAACCCAATCAAGCCATGATTTCCATGTTGGCTCCTGCCTTAATGTTGAAAGGTGACCGATGACAATTAAACCGCGCTTAGCCCTAGTTAGGGCCACATTTAGTCGACGCTTATCTTTGAGGAATCCAACTTCCCCATTTTCATTAGCCCTAACAGTTGAAAATACAATTACTTCCTTTTCTCTACCCTGGTATCCATCGACACTTTTTATTTCTAAACCACTATATTTTTCTCCGGTTTCCCTACCACCGGCTTGTTCAAATAGGTCACTCAACACTCTTACTTGTCCATTGTATGGTGTGATGATGCCTATATCTGTAGTCTGAATATCTCCGATTTGAAGTAACCCATCTATGACTGAAAGAACCTTTGCGGCCTCAGAAAAATTTGAACGGCTGCTCCCCTCCTCATCCAATTCTTCAGAGCCTTCTACTGGAATGAAAGCCACTGGGTGGTCCCAATCTGGCCATAACAAACCAGCTGGAGCGGGCCTTTGCTCCTTACTGCAACCATCTTCAAGCTGATTATCATAGAATCTTGCGCTAGGAAATTCACGTATTGAGGGGTGCATCCTGTATTGAGTAGTCAGCATTTGGGCCGGTATCTCACATTTGTGTAGTCTTTCGAATAATGATTGACCAAGTCCCCCCGATTCAGCCCTGTCGCTAATTACCGTTGGAGGTAATTGTTTGTGGTCTCCAACAAGAATCAATTGCCTACATCCTCTATTGATTGGAACAAGAGCACTTGGTTCGCTCGCTTGAGTCGCCTCATCGATCAAGACAATTGGATATTTTCTATTTCCTAAAATTTGGTGTCCCGAACCTATTGTTGTGGCACAAACAACCTCGGCCTCATCTAATACCGATGCAGTCATTTCACTTTCAATACGCCTCATCTCTTTGAAATTATGTTTGATATCTTTGTGGGCTAAGCCTTTTTCTTTGCCTCTTAATTTAGATAATCCCTTTCTTAATTCATCATTTTCATCTCTTATGAAATTTAACTCCTCTTGGAGTGGATGATTTTCTAAAAGAGCATCTAATGTAGCATCACGTAGATTTTCTCTAACTTTAACAGGTCGGCCAATTCTGACCGCTTTGACACCTAAGTCAAGTAATCCTTCAAGCAAATTATCAACAGCGACATTTGATTCAGCACTGGCCATAATCGCCCCCTGCCCTTTATCGGCTAATTCTTTCAATAGATGTACTGCAGTATGTGTTTTGCCAGTACCAGGTGGGCCTTGAATAAGGGTAAGTCTTCTTTGCATAGCGACTTCTACAGCATTCTGCTGAGAGTCATTTAGAGAATCCCTTTTCTTGAGATTATATATTTTCTTTTTACCTTTAATTTCAGGCGGACGTTCCGCCGAAGAAGCACAATCGTGAAGCGAACCAAGGAGTAGGTCGCGAAGGGGAGTTCCTCCTTCACCTTCAGAGGAATGAAATGATATTAGTGCATTATGCATTCTATCATGTGCCACACGGTTTGCACCACGGTCTATTCTCCACCTACCTTTCTTCAAGTCCTTTGGTTTTTCATTAACCACGACTCGAATTCTAGTAGGTCCACGGTCTAGAACAATTCCCTCATAGATTTTTTCTCCCCAAGGTTTAGTTCTTGAAATCAAAACAATATCTCCATGGCCAAATCGGTGAGCAGGCATACGTGCCCTATCTGGCTGTTCAAAAACCACAATCGGGTCGCCAAAGAATCTACCTTGGGTCCGAGCATCTAGTTCGAATAGAGTCAATCCAGCCGCGAGCAGCCTTTGTTTGTTCCATTTTTTCCACCTCTCTTCGACCATTGCCGTCTCATCATCAAGTTCAATTTTTATCAGTTTAGTAAAGCGAGAAAAGTGGTCTTGACCTCTCTTCCAAATATGCGGCATTTCATCATCCAATGAGATTCTTTGTTCAGGGATATCGTCTTGAGCGCTATTCATTCGCTTGACTGAGCCTTTTTTCCCCATTTCTATTTCACATCGCGACTCATCTTGATATCATTCACCAATTGAAGTATATTTTGCCCGCGTGACCCTATCACTTAAACCCTCTTTGCAAGGCCCATTATTTGGTGGGATAGGTGTTTGGGTGGCGTAAGAAAGACGCTTCAGGTGAAGAAAACCTGTGCCCATATTGTAATTCAGCAAACCCTCCAGAAGCAAAACAATGCTCTCTGTGTTATTATGATTTGAATCGCTCAGCAAGAGACCAGCCAATGGCTCCGCCTTCTTCTACCGACTCAGAAATAATGTCTACCTTGCTTAGCGAGGGTTTCGATGAGTTCGAAGAAGAAGAGGCTGTAGAAGCAGTTTTGACCTTAGATGATATTACAGTAGATGTTGACCAATTTGATATTTCTGATGAAGAAAATAGTGATTTTCAGTTCATCGATAGTTCTGGACCCACTCTATCTGATACCAAGGACTACCAAGCACCACAAGAAGTGGAACTGGAAAAGTCAGATGCTCCGAAGAAAGACATCGATTTCATAGTTCCCGACTCAAACCCATTGGAAGAAGTAGCCGAACCAGTACATACTGGCCAAGGGTCGTTATTTTCAGTTTCATCAGAGACAGATTTCAGTATGGAAGAAGTACATGATTCTGCCATGTCAATGTCGGGTAAGGCAAATATGGACCCACAAATTATCAGTGAAGAAACAGAACAATCCAAGATCGATTTGACTGTTGCCACTACTGGACAAGAAATAGAGACTCCAAGTATTCCAGACATACCAGAACCGACACCAGCCATTCAAACACCAGCCGTGCCAGAAGTGGCAGTTGATTCGCCAATGGTACCCGATGGTAACTCTAATGATACAACTCCTACAGTTCCAGATATTCCAGAGGTTTCTATTGAAACACCTTCAGTGCCAGATGTGCCAGAAATAACTGAGGTGAACTCAACCCCAGAAATTCCTGATATACCAGAGCAAGAAGTCTCCAGAGTGGTTAGAGAAGACCCACCAGCGCAAACACCCGCACCAAGTCCACAACATAATGGTAGAATTTGGCCTTGGCCTGCAAAACAAGCTTGGGATGAGAGACAAGTTTACCGCGAAGTAGTTTCAATGCTTGAAACAGTCAAGTCGGGAAAACTTGTTCAAACGGCACAAACTCTAGATAACCTAGGACCTCATCTAAGTGTTAATTTAGAGATGCTAATTCACATAGGTACAATCATGCGTTATCTGGGTAGAGAAGAGCACTTACAATGGATGTTGAAAATGGCACAAACTGTATATCCTAATGACGAGAGGGTCACTTCAGCAATTACTCATTTGTCGAATTAGAGGGATAGAATGTCATTAACTCCTGCGCTAGATATTGACGATGGATTATCATTAATTCCAGTGAATAAATCAATTCTCTCCGCAGTTCTTGAAGCATATAATGAAGACCCAGAATCAGCATTAGTGGCCCTTCCTTGGTTGAATGACCACGTTGATATTAGGACCCAACTAAGAGATATGTTATTTGATGTTGAATCACAGTCGGATAAAGACCAATTACACTTTTGGAGCATTATAGTAGGCCCAAAAAAAGAATTCGCTGGACTGATAGGGCTAGGCGATGAGTTGCAATTATTACATTCGAATTATAATCTCGGATATTGGGTTAGATTAGGCTTTAGGCGTCAGAATATTGCTATTAGGTGTGTTGATGAGATTTTATCTTGGTTGAAATCTAGAAATGAATTTTTCCGAATTGAAATAACAGTACACCCTCACAATGAAGCCGGTTTAGCTACAGCCCAGTCGATCTGTAAAAAATGGCAAGGTGAATTAGTTGAAGAATTCATAGGAATTGAAATTGGCAATAGAACCGTTCCACATCGCATCCATATCATAGATATTAAGCAGGAGTGAATCAATTGAATCACACATGGTTGACAATCGACTGTGATGACATTAGGCACGTTCCCAAAGTTCAAGGGCACCCCACTAGAAGTAATTCAAAAACACCAAGTTCTACAGAAAAACTATCTCGCCAATTCATTAGTGGCATGAACGGTTTTGAGAATTGGATGGACAAACATCTTTCACCAGTCACTTTATTCATTATTGCAGACATGTTTGAGTCAAAAGAATTTTCCAAATGGGTTGACTCAATTATCACTAAATATGGCGATAGGATTACTATTGGATGCCATGGGTTGACTCACCGTTCATGGTCTGCATGGTCTGAAGATTCTGCTGGTTTTTCGATTGCGCTGGAAAAAGCCACAGAAATAATAATACAGCACGTTGGTAAAAATTGGCGACCATGGTTTAGAGCCCCTGGGGGCTATATTGCTCCTTGGATGGCTAAAGTGATTGCACAACATGGCTATACAGTAGATAGTTCAATCAATCCATCATGGATAGTAAAGAAAAAATCTGGCAAAGGAAATAATTGGAAGAAAGTAAGAGAAGCGATTATTGACAGCAAAATAATAGAAAGAGAGTGGTTAAACAAATGGGGGCTACCCGTTAACGGACCCGCATTATCATTATTCCCTCTTTCTATTATCGCCAAAACTGCTTGGAGGCAAATTCCACCAATATTATCTGTAAAGCAGGCATTAACTGCCCCCGAAAATCCATCATTCAATATTACTACAATTTATTGGCATATTCTTGACCATGGCAGGAAAAACGGTAATTGGAGCCCCCCGATTCCAAATAGCAGATTTTCTTTGAATATTAATCGAAGTAATACTGAATCACTAAAAACCGTCAATTGAAGCATTACTCATGTTCAATGAAGTAGCATGGGATAAACCAACTCTATGGCATCAAGGCTTAAGTTCTGATAAACTGAATTATCTGGAACGAGCAATATCGATTACATTTTTTGCTGGTTTGACTGCTTTATGTGCACAAATTGCATTTGCAGTTCCTTGGACTCCAGTACCCTATACTTTCCAAACATTTGCAGTCTTAGCAACAGGAGTATACTTGAGGAGAAATGATGCATTTCTTTCAGGCTGTGTATACCTACTTGCTGGAGCGATTGGCGCACCAGTATTTGCTGAAGGCGGAGATATGCTATTTGATAGTGGCAAATTGATTGCTAGTGGCGGATATTTGATATCTTTCCCGATTGCTTCTGCACTTGTCGCTGAAGGATTAGACCGCTCAAGAAGTGCAGGTATTGCAGATTTCAAAGCACAAATTACCTGCTGGATCTTAGCCATGATTCCAGTCTACATAATCGGCACAGCGTGGTTGGCAGAATCCTATGAAGTTGGTTTAGCACAAGCATTTGAGTGGGGAGTCGAGCCATTCTTGATTTGGGACTTTGCCAAGATTCTAGTTATGGCTTTAGTCACGACCAAACTATGGTCATATTCACCGCCTCAGGATTAGGTTTGACTCGGGAAAAATTGAATCAATGCCCAAGTTTGATATAATTATGATATCACTATGATATCTTTATATGCATCAGCGTGATGAGATTGAATAGTGAGAACATGGATACACAGCATAAAGCAACAGACGAAATACAATTTAAAGATATAGAGAGAGCCTCAATTAATGGCTTTTTGGGATTATTTATTCATCTTATAATCGTTCCAGTAATTTTCTTAGCAACCTTTGTACTATATGCTGGAGGGACAGCAGGAGTCATTTTAGCCATTTTATTGCAAATAACAATATCAATTTTATGGTGTATTATGTGGAATTCATATGTAGTCATCAATCCAAATGAAACCGCAGTACTACAATTCTTTGGAAAGTATTCTGGTACGGTTAAGACAGAAGGATTTCGCTGGTTTATCAACCCACTATTTGAGAAGACCAAGATATCATTTAGAATTAGAAATTTTGAATCTGCAAAATTAAAGGTAAACGATGTCAATGCAAACCCAATCGACATAGCAGCAGTAGTTGTATGGAAAGTATTCGATGCAGCAGAAGCCCTTTTCGAGGTAGATGATTATGATAATTATGTCCAAATTCAAAGTGAAGCAGCACTTAGAGCGATGGCTACAAAGTATCCTTACGATGTTATCGAAGAAAAAGATCTAGGCGGAGTTGCCCTTTCTAGCCACCAAGAAGAGGTTGCTCAAGAACTTCGTGAATCAGTCCAAGCAAGATTAAGCAGGGCTGGAATCGAGGTTCTTGAAGCTCGTATCAGCCACTTAGCCTACGCTCCTGAAGTTGCCCAAGCAATGCTACGAAGACAACAAGCAAGTGCGGTTGTCGCAGCAAGAAGAGAGATAGTCGACGGAGCAGTAGGAATGGTCGAACTCGCTTTAGACCAACTTAGTATCAAAGGAATCATTGAACTTGATGAGGACAAGAAAGCGACTATGGTTAGTAATTTGTTAGTAGTTCTATGCTCAGAAACAGACACAACCCCAGTAGTCAACACAGGTTCATTATATCAGTGAGGAGATTTGAGTGTTCGAAAACTTGGATAATGGTGTATTTTGGTCTATTTTTGGCAACCTTATAGGGTTATTATTTTGCGGAGGATATGCAATATACACTTTTCTTAGACAAGGGACGCATGTCAGGGGAATAGGTTGGAAGAGCAAGAAAGATTACCCAAAATCATATTATTTTACACTTGTAATACTGGTATTAATTTCTTTATTTTCACTCGCATCCATAATCTTTAGATTGTATACTTATTATATCTGATGAGGGATGATATTTGACCAGTAATTCGAGAAAAAAATCAGAATCATCAGACTTTAGGGAAGAACGGAGGGCTAAGATGGCGAAAAAGAAACTCCTTCTAAGAATTGACCCTGCCCTGCATGATACCTTACGTAAGTGGGCAGATGATGATTTCCGCTCTATCAATGCTCAGATAGAGTTTTTATTGAAAAAGTCTGTAGCAGAAAATAGACGGGATTCAAATGAATGATACAAATGGTGGATTTTGGGACGAAAATGAGGATGCTAGTCAGCAAGCACCCCCGACTCAATACAACCTTAACCAGCAGGCGTCAGAGCCTCAGTATGCCAATAACCAACAAGGTATGCCAACCCAAATTCCCCCTTCACAATCTAACTACTACCAACAGGGAATACCAAATCAAATTCATGGTCAACCCTCAACTATTCCATTGAATCAAGGTATTTCAGCAAGTTTTTACCCCGAAACCTCGGCGATGACTGCAATAATATTAGCTGCACTTTCTTTCGCAATGTGTGGCCTATTTACTGCAATTCCCGCCGTCATTATGGCTAGAAAAGCACTTGACATTACTGACAATGTTCCCAATCACCCTGATGCTGGAACTGCTAAGGCGGCGTTTATTCTAGGTTGGGTAAATATTGGATTGTTTATTCTCGGAATATTATTTTGGCTCGCATTCTTCGCCCTAGGTCTTTCTTTTGGATGGTATTAGTTACCGTTGAATGTTTATATATCTTCGAAATAGATATGTTTTGATTTTTATGAAACCAGAAACTACACTTTATTTTGCCTATGGCTCCAATCTCGATTTTGAAGATTGGTCTAAATGGTGTGCCAAGAAACATGCTGACCCATCCGGCATGGTTGAAATAGAACCAGTCTTTCTTCCAGACTATCGCTTGAAATTCCATTATTACTCAGGTGGAAGAAAAGGTGGCGCTGCAGATATTGTTGAGGCTGATTCAGGAAATATAGTACCAGGGGTTTTGTTCGAATTAGATGATTATACACTTAATTTGATGGACCGTAAAGAAGGAGTAAAGAGCGGGTCCTACCAACGTAAACAAGTCCATGTGGTGACCTTAGAGGGTCGAATTATCGAGGCTCTGACCTATGTTGTTTGTCAAGAACGCATACAAAATAAATTTATTGAACCAACATTAGATTATGTTAACCTAATTAGAAATGGGCTATCAAAGCGGGGACTTCCAATTGAATTTTTAGAGTCCGCATTGAACTTTGAGCAATCCGAATCACGATTAAATCGAATTTTTGTTTATGGAACTTTGATGAAAGGTGAATCACGACACTTAGCAATCAAGAATGCCGATTTTGAGTTCATAGATGGTGCATTCACTAAAGGTAAGTTGTTACATTTAAATGATTATCCAGGTCTAATATTTGATGTCGATGAACAAGTTTCAGGAGAGTTATATCAATGTAATAAAATCACTAAAAGATTGTCAGAAATCGACCAAATCGAAGGATTTTACGGATATCAATACAGTAATTCATTGTTTAATAGAGTAATTTTGAAAGTAGAAGTAAAAGGTGAATTTATTTGGTCTTGGGCTTACTTTTTCAATGGCCAAGATGGTGATGAAATTCCATCTGGAAACTGGCGCGAAAGAGACTAATTTTGATAATCAAAATCATCTATGTAAGGTAAAAGTGCATAACTTAAACCCTTCAGACTTTCAAGCACCCTAGTCTCGGGTTTTAGCGCCTTCATCAGTACATTTCGAGTTTCTTGACTAACCTTCATATCAAAACTTTCCAGCAAGTCAATGATTTTTCTTTGAAGTCTACCACCAGTTCTATCCCAATCCATCAGTACAGATATCACGGGCCCTCCATCGATTAAATTACGAGTGCCATATGTTTCAAAAAGGTGAGTAACCACTCTTTCAATAGTCCATCCCCTGTTCAAGATCTCTATTTTCCCAACAAAGCCCAAACTTTCAAGAGCTATTTTGTCTCTTTTTCCTTCGACTAATATTGGGCAACTAAATTCTCTATTACGTCTTCTTTCTTCACCGATAGATTGACCGGCAATCATGAACCTTTTATCAGGGTCATTTGAACCATTAGGCCGGCCTTTGTAATTCATATCAAGCACCTACTTCATGTAAGATATAATCGATTATTTCCTTAGGCTCTGCACCTATAATTTTGACCTTTTTCATTCGAGAGGTATGTCCACTCACAATCTCAATCTCTGATTTATTTAGTTCAAATATTTTTGATAACACATGCATAACCGCTTGATTCGCCTTTCCATCTTTGGCTTGAGCTGACACTGAGATACTCAACCTATTGCGCCAATCATTAAATCCAGTAATCCCCGAACTCTTTGATTCCGGTTGGACTTCAATGTCGATTAGAAGGTGCCCATCAAGGGTCTTTTGAATACATGAAGAAACATCCATAATATCACTTTTGAAGACTTTCGATATTACTTCCACAAAGCCGACTTATTTTACTCGCTCGGCGCGTCTAATAAAGGAAAAACTAAGATTAATATAATATCAATCAAAATGATGTACTGCTAAGCACCTATTGGTGTGTTAAATCATTCAGCCCTGACCAAAATTCGACAAATCCTTAAGGGGTACAACTTGGGCGCCACAATAGGTCAACACCATGCCAGCAGACGACACCGTTTTTTCTGTTCTTTATGACAAATTCCTGTTTTGGGGTATTTTGGTAGGAATTTTCACTTTTGGGTGGCTTTTCTATGCAATTGCAAGATACCGACAAAACATCGTTCCCGATACCACTGATTTAGACCACATTGTAGTCGGTTCATTCCCAGTTGAAAGACACAATACTAAAGTCGAAGTTCTATTTTATGTACTGCCAACAATAATCGTTGTTTGGATTACTATGCTGGCTTTATCTTCCAATACACAGGTTTGGGTTATTCCAGATGATGATGAATCATTTGATATGGAAATCGTTGGCAAACAATGGTTCTGGGAATTTCACTATAATGAAGAACTTACATGGCAAGATGACCCGAGAATAACCGGTATTGATGTCAATTGGGGTCAAGACCTAGTTGTTCAATACTCAAGTAATGCTGAAGCAACTAATATGACTATAACTATAGGTAATGTTGCTACGGACTATTCTCTTGATTCACAGTTAGGTGTCAAGAGTATTACCTCTAGTTTTGATAGATTTACTTACGCCACGGTCGAAGTAACAGATGCTTCTGAAAATGTATTACACACTTGGAATCATATTCCAATAGGCCACTATCTCTCTTCTGCATTGGGGGAACACATGATAGTGCCATGTGATGACGAAGTAGTACTTTCATTATTTTCTTTAACTTCAGATTATAGCGAACTAAACAGTACCTATTGGGGAGTTCAACATTCCTTCTGGCTACCTGAATGGGGAGTCAAAGAAGACTTAGTTCCTGGCTTAGAAGGGGGCACAGTGATGTGGTTCCTCCCTGACGACCCAGGTACATTCGATATTCGTTGCGCAGAATACTGTGGAATGGACCATTCAAAGATGATTGGGAAAATCGACGTCGTATCTCCAATAATCAATGGAGATTACAAAAATTGCGACGAGGACTCAGGGATCCCCAAATCTGATGGAGGCGGGAATTAATGCGTAAACTAGCAATTGGAATTTTAGGTTTAATCCTATTATCGATGTTTGCAATTCCTCAATTCACCGCTGCCCCAGGGGGAATAAACGGCTTTGGAGACAATGGTTGTTCATGTCACGGAAGTCCATCTGCGGATACCACTGTGACAGTTACAGGACTCCCAACAGAATTCAATGCAAGTGAAACCTACTTATTCACTGTCACGGTAACAAATGATGTCATGCCACTTTGGGCTGATGGAAAAGAAGAAGATGGTTGGAACACTCGTGCTGGTGGATTTAGAATACTTGCTTCTAAGGGTACAGTAACTTCAGTCGACCCAACATTGAGCCACGAGATGGAAGGTGGATTGACCCATACTGATGAAGGAAATAAATTCAGAACGTGGGACTTTGAATGGGTTGCTCCGGCAGATGATACTGTTTTTGTAGAATTTACTATCCACGGTAATGCAGTTAACGGCGGATCAGGTCAAAATGGCGATATGTGGAATTCATACCAAACGTCGATTGGTGGAGTTAATGCTGGAGA
>CEOP01224859.1_pt1 | contig 12477 bp, 14 predicted proteins | sample 361301 | NCBI WGS metagenome assembly CEOP01 (sample SAMEA2619548, study PRJEB7988) | marine metagenome | biome: marine biome (ENVO:00000447); feature: deep chlorophyll maximum layer (ENVO:xxxxxxxx); material: "saline water (ENVO:00002010), including plankton (ENVO:xxxxxxxx)" | depth 55 m
AAGATAAAAATAGGGTAAACTTTAAGAATAATATTTATCTAGGAACAGTAAGCAGAGTGGAGCCTTCCCTTCAGGCAGCATTTATAGATTTTGGAAGATTAAAACATGGTTTTTTAGCTTTCAATGACATTCAGTCTGATTATTACCAAATACCCTCGGAAGATAAAGAAAAATTAAAGAATGTAGAAGAAAAGATTCGTGAAGACTTAAAAAATACTAATTTGGATGAAATTAATAACCAAGAAATCGTAAATTCAAACGAGGAACAAAAAACTGAGTCAAGCCCAGAGAATGATAAAAAAACTTCCACTAACAATACTGACAATAAAACAAATTACAGAGAAAAATTAAAAAATACCTACGGATTAAAAAAATATAGAATTCAAGAAGTAATAAAGCCTGGACAAGTAATTTTAATTCAAGTTTTAAAAGAGGAAAGAGGGCAAAAAGGAGCTGCTTTAACTACTTTTATATCATTGGCTGGAAAATATATGGTTTTGATGCCAAACACTGCGAAAGGTGGAGGAATATCTAGAAAAATATTTAATTCTAATGATAGACAAAAAATTAGAGACATTTTGAATAAAATTGAAATACCTAAAAGTATGGGCGTTATTGTAAGAACTGCTGGAGCAAATAAAACTAAAAATGAAATTGAGAAAGATTTTCAAAACACTTTAAAGACTTGGGATGAGATAAAAGATAAAGCAGTAATTTCAAATGCCCCATCAATAATTTACGAAGAAGGGGATATTATTAAAAGAGCCTTAAGAGATATATATGATAACGACACAAAGTATATTTATGTAGATGGAAATGAGGGATATCAGAAAACTAAAAAATTTATGAAAGAATTGATGCCAAAAAATGTAAAATACGTGAAAAAGTATAGAGGTAAAATTCCTTTGTTTCATGACGCATCAATAGAAAAAGAATTAAATAATATATTTGAACCAACTGTAAAACTGAAATCTGGGGGGTACTTGGTAATAAATCCAACTGAGGCACTTGTTTCAATAGATATAAATTCTGGTCAATCGACGAAACAGATGAATATTGAGAAAACAGCTCTCAACACTAATTTAGAGGCAGCAGAAGAAATTTGTAGACAAATTAAATTAAGAGACCTCTCTGGATTAATCGTTATAGATTTTATTGATATGATAAATTTTTATAACAAAAGGACAGTCGAAAAAAAAATGAGAGAGTGTGTTAGAAAAGATAGGGCTAGAATACAAATTGGTAAAATAAGCAATTTTGGACTTTTAGAAATGACTAGACAAAGGTTGAGAGAGGGATCAATAAAATGGGAAACTATTTTATCATTGGAGTCATTCTCACATAAAATAGTAAAAAAGATTGAATCTCTTGCATTTAATAATAAAATCAAAATCATTAAAGCACACGTTCCTGATAAAGTTAAGCTTTATATAAACTCAAATTTATCAAAAGAACTTAACTATTTTCAAAAAAAATATTTATTCAAAATCGATATTATTGATGACTCTCTGCTTATAATACCTGAATATAAAATTGAATTACTTAATAAATCAAAAAAAATTATTGATAAAATAATTAATGTTAATGAAATAAAAAGTATGAAACCATCAATAATTGATACTGATTTAAAATCTCAAAAAATTGATAAAAAAAATCAAAAAGTTTTTACTAAAGGGTCCAAAGAAAAAGAAATAGTAAAAAAGATAAAAAAACCTAGAACCTTATGGATAAGAAAAAGAAAGGCTAGCTAATTAAACCTTTTTTGGGTGAGGATCTAGAAGCATAATTATTTTTTTTCATCCTGCCTGATAAATAAGACTGTCTACCTGATATAACTGCATTCTTAAAAGCCGTTGCCATAAGCACTGGATTCTTCGCAAGTGCTATAGCTGAATTTATTAAAACTCCATCACAGCCAAGTTCCATAGCAATAGTAGCATCAGATGCAGTTCCAATCCCTGCATCAACAATAACTGGAACTTTTGATTGTTTAATTATTAACGAAATATTTAATTTATTATATATACCTAAGCCCGATCCAATAGGTGCAGCCAAAGGCATAATTGCAGATGCGCCAATATCCTCTAATTTTTTTGCATGTATAGGGTCGTCTGTACAATATACTAATACTTTAAATCCCTCCTTTACTAATACTTTTGTGGTTTCTATTGTTTCTATCATATCGGGATATAAAGTTTTTTTGTCACCCAAAATTTCAAGCTTAACCATTTTCCATCCTCCTATTTCCCTGGCAAGCCTTAAAGTTCTCAATGCTTCAACTGCATTAAAACATCCGGCCGTATTTGGCAGATAAGTAATTTTTTTTGGACTTACGTAATCCATTAACAAAGGTTTTTTTTTATTAGATATATTCACTCTTCTTACCGCAACAGTCACCATATCGGCACCCGATGCTTTAATAGCCTTTGCAGTTTCAGCAAGACTATCGTATTTGCCTGTTCCTACAATTAATCTAGATTTTAAAATTTTTTTATCAATTTTAAAAATATCTTTTTTCAATCAACCTCCACCTATAAATTGAACTATTTCAATTTTATCTTTATCTTTAACTATTTTTTGCTTATATTTATATTTAGGTAAGATTTTACCATTTAATTCTATAGCTACCTTTTTGCTGCTAATTTTATATTTTTTAATCATGTCAAATATAGAAAAATTTCGCTTTATTGATATTTTCCTTCCATTTAATTGAATTTTTGCCATAATTTAGTTATCTAGTTAATTATTATCAAGCTATGCATAATATTTTAATTATTAATGGTCCCAATCTTAACCTATTAGGTGAAAGAGAAAAAGATAAATATGGCCACTCTTCGTTTGAAGATATAAAAAAAAATTGTTTAATTTTTTCAAAGGAAAATAATATTAATCTAACTTTTTATCAATCAAATATAGAAGGTGAAATAGTTAACGAAATTCAAAATGCAAGAAAAAATCAAAATTGTGTTATTATAAACGCTGGCGGATATACTCACACTTCTGTCGCTATACACGATGCCCTAAAAATTTTGAAAAAACCGATAATAGAACTTCACATCACAAATATTTATAAAAGAGAAGATTTTCGACAAAAATCTTTGATAAGTAAAGTGGCTGATGGTATTATATGTGGCTTAGGCACAGAAGGATATACTTTGGCATTAAAAGCGTCTATAAAACTCTTAAAAAATGAAAATTGACAAAAAATTAATTAAAGAATTAGTTAACTGTTTAGGTGAGTTTAATATTACCGAAATTGAATATCAAGATGGAGATAAAAAAATTAAAGTTTCCAAAGCTTCTAAAAATACTATGGAAAAAGGAGTTACTAGTGCAGTAGTTTCTCCTAATAAAAGCGTTCTTACAGAAAACACAGAAGGAGGAACGAGAATTAAGTCTCCGATAATAGGAACTGCTTATCTAGCTCCAGAACCAGGATCAAAAAAATTTATAGAAGTAGGTGATAAGATTAAAAAAGGTCAAACAGTCATGATAGTAGAGGCGATGAAGACGATGAATCATGTACCTTCAACTTCTGAAGGAACTGTAAAAAAAATTATGGTTAATGACGGTCAGCCAGTAGAGTTTGGTCAAACTCTAGTCATTTTAGATTAATAAAATGTTCAAAAAAGTTTTAATAGCAAATAGAGGTGAAATAGCTGTAAGAATTATAAGAGCATGCAAAGAATGGGGAATAGGTACCGTTGCAGTTCATTCTGATGTGGATTCCGAATCAATGCATGTAAGACTTGCTGATGAAAGCGTATGTATTGGATCTCATCAGCCTCAAAATAGTTATTTAAATATCTCTGCACTAATGTCAGCAGTGGATTTAACTGGAGCAGAAGCAATACATCCTGGATATGGTTTTTTATCTGAAAATTCCAAATTTGCAGATGTTGTAACAAAACATGGAATAAAATTTATAGGACCTAGCTCAAAATTAATAGGAGAGATGGGAGATAAAATACAGGCTAAAAAAATTGCAAAAAAAAATGGTCTTCCAGTAATCGAAGGTTCAGATGGATCTGTAAATTCATTTGAGGAAGCAAAAAGTCTATGCAAAGAAATTGGTTATCCTATTCTTATTAAAGCGGCTGCTGGAGGCGGTGGTAAAGGGATGAAGATTGTTGAACATGAGTCTAAACTTTCTGAACTTTTTTCATTAGCAAAAAATGAGGCAAAAAAATATTTTGGAAATGACGAATTATATATTGAAAAATATTTTAAAAATCCACGACATATCGAAGTACAAATTATGTCTGGCAAAAATAGAACTGTCCAATTGGGTGAAAGAGATTGTTCTGTGCAAAGAAGACATCAAAAACTAATTGAAGAAACACCTAGTCCAGTGCTTACAACAGAGCAAAGAGAAGATTTGTTAAATAGAACTGTAAAAATGGTTGAAAGTATAGGTTATGAGGGTGCCGGAACAGTAGAATTTATCTATGAGAAAGGAAAATTTTATTTTTTAGAAATGAACACTAGAGTCCAAGTCGAACATCCAGTTACAGAAGTGCAGACTGGGATTGACATTGTTAAAGAACAACTTTGGATAGCTTTTACTGGAAATACCGCATTGAATCAAAAAGATATAAATCCAAGAGGTCATTCTATCGAGTGTAGGATAAATGCTGAAGATCCTGCAAATAATTTTCAACCTTGCCCTGGTACTATTTCTGTCTGTCATCAACCTTCTGGTTTTAGAACAAGAGTAGATGGATCAATATTTCAAGGATGTAAAATTACACCTTTTTACGACAGTTTGATTGCAAAAGTAATATGTAAAGGAAGAAATAGGACTGAAGCCATACAAAGAACTCTAAGATCTTTAGATGAGTTTGTTTTAGAGGGAATTACAACAACAATTGAATTGCATAAAAAAATATTAAAACATAAAAAATTTATAGACTCATCGTTTGATACCAATTGGCTGTCAAAAGAAAAATTTTTTTAAACACTTCCGCACCCTACCAGCCATAAATCATAAATAGCATGATCAATGGGTGCTATTGAAGGATTTGAAGAAAAGGTCCACCCATTAAAAATGAATACTTTCTCATTTTGATTTTCAGAAATATCTCTCACCTGTAAATAAGCTACAGCGTCATTTTTAATTTCTTTATTTTGAGTAACTCCACATTTGAGAGCTTTAATCTCTAATAATCCAAATTTTACCGTTTCTCCAATTTTAATTTTTATTGTGCTAGTTTTAGCAGTAATTTTGTCTAAGCCTATCAAATTAACAAAATTTGATTCACTTTTATTTTTATCTTTTATATCTCTTGTTTTTAAATTTACATTGGTATTGACTTCTTCTCCTGTTTCTATTTCAAGATTTTCATAACTTGGTTCTAATTGTTCAAGATTTATTATTGGAGCGGTTAGAATCTTATCTTCAGCATTTAAATTAATCATAATAAAAATACTAGCTATAATAAAAGTAATTTTAATTTTTCCAGGTTTCATAATTTTTAAAGTTTGTCTTTTTAGAAATTTTATTCGGTTTGTAAGCCTTTTGTGTGCCAGAAAGATTCTCTTCATGTTTCTTTTGCCAGTTGTACTTTTTTGCTTGTTGAGAAGGAATTTCGTTTACAGTATGGTGCATCCATAAAAACCAGTCAGAAGTTATTTTTGTAGCTTCAACATCTTTGGCATAAATTACCCATCTGTGATTCTTTTTGTCTTTATAATATTTATTCCCAAAGTCATCAGATCCCACAAATTTTCCAAAAAATAGTGTTTTCAAAAATGTTCCTAAAGTGTTTCGGTTCCACCAAGTAAAAATTTGTTTTATTCCTATCATAACTAAGTCCACACAATTAATAATTGTATAATTATATTATAGACACTTACTACAATTTATATATATGTTCAATTATCAGATTCATCATGAAAATATGAAAAAATTTTTAGTAGAAACTTATTATACCTGCACTTTTAAAACGATACATCGTTTAGATGAATTAAATGAAAAATCTATGTCTGAAATCGACAAAAGGGACGACGGTGCTGTTGAAGTTATTGAAGTTAAGTTGAATAACCGAAAAACAAAAAAAATTGGAGATGAAAAAAGTAAAGACCCAAAAATTAAGCAAAAAGTCCAAATTATTGAAGAAAAAATTGAAAAAGGGGTAAATAATCTTGTTAACAAAGGGGAAGATATAACAAATAAAATTAAAACAAAGCTAGGCAATAGATTTAAAATGCCAGATAGAAGAAAGGGTTATATTCAAAAGGCTTCGATAGGAGAGCATAAAGTGTATTTACATACTGGCGAATATAATGACGGCAAAATTGGAGAAATTTTTATTGATACTAATAAAGAAGGTGAGCTTGTAAAAGCTCTTATGAACAACTTTGCAATAGCAATTTCTCTAGGATTACAATATGGAGTTCCACTCGATGAATTTGTTGATGCTTTTATTGATACTAAATTTGAGCCATCTGGTAAAGTTGAGGGAAATGACAGAATCTTAAGCGCAACCTCAATTTTAGATTATGTTTTTAGAGAATTAGCAATATCTTACTTAGGAAAAGAAGATCTTGCTCATACCCCATCTATCAACAAAGTAAATAAAGATGAGGATTTAGGAGATGACAAGTTTTTAAAAATTGTAAAAAATATTACATCAAAGGGTTTTGTAAGAAGTAACTATGAAGAAAAACTAGTTGACTTAAGTGATATTAGATTAAATTTAAAATCAAAGAATTAAATTTTTTTAATTTCAGTTTTAATACTAAGTTCTTTTAATTGTTTGCTATCTACTTTAGATGGAGCGTTCATCATTAAATCTTGAGCATTCTGATTCATGGGAAAAAGAGTAACTTCTCTAATGTTTTTTTCATTAGCAAGAAGCATTACGATTCTATCTATGCCAGGAGCTATACCTCCATGGGGTGGAGCTCCATAACTTAAAGCATTTATCATTCCACTAAACTTACTTTCGACTTGGGATTTATCATAGCCAGCTAAAGAAAATAATTTATACATTAAATCTGGTATATGGTTTCTAATAGCCCCTGAAGATAGCTCAACTCCATTACATACTATATCATATTGATAAGCTTTAATATCCAGAGGTTTACTAAAGTCTAATTTATTGAGATCTCCTTGTGGCATTGAAAAAGGATTGTGACTGAATTTGATTTTTTTTGTCTGCTCATCCAATTCAAACATAGGGTAATCAATTATCCAGCAAAAATTAAATTGGTCATTTTTTATTAATTTTAAATCGTTTGCTATTTTATCTCTTGATATAGATAATATTCTTTCCACCTCGTTAATTTTGCCACAAGCCATAAAAATACTATCCCCAACCTCTGCATTACATATTTTCATTACTTCTTTTAATGAATCTTCGCTAAAAAATTTTCCAACTGGACCTTTGCCAGAAATACCTTTTGTATTTTCTATGGTAAAATATGCTAATCCTGATGCACCTTGTTCTTTAGCCCATTTATCTATGTTATCAAAAAAACTTCTAGGCTTATCATTAGTTTTTTTTGTAACTATACATCTGACAACTGAGCCTTTTTTTACTAAATTTTTAAATATGTCAAATTTAACATCATCTCTAAAAAAAACTGAAGATATATCGTTTATTATTAAAGGATTTCTCAAATCTGGTTTATCTGTTCCATACTTTAACATGGCTTCTTTGTAAGGAATTCTAGGAAATTTGTTATTGATATTTTTATTTATGGAAAATTTCTTAAATAAGTTTACCATTAGAGTTTCTACTACTTTAAATACATTCTCTTGTTCTACAAATGACATTTCAATATCCAATTGATAGAATTCACCTGGACTCCTATCAGCTCTAGCGTCCTCATCTCGAAAACATGGAGCAATTTGAAAATATTTGTCAAAACCAGAAACCATAACTAATTGTTTAAACTGTTGTGGAGCTTGTGGTAACGCATAAAATTTTCCAGGATTTAATCTGCTAGGAACTAGAAAGTCTCTAGCGCCCTCTGGACTTGAAGATGTTAATATTGGTGTTTGAAATTCTAAAAATCCAAGTTTTAACATTTCTGATCTTATGAAAGAAATAACATTAGATCTTAATATAATATTTTTATGCATTTCTTCTCGTCTTAAGTCTAAGAATCTATATTTTAATCTAATATCTTCAGGATAATCTTGTTCACCAAAAACTGGCATTGGCAAATCTTTTGAATTAGACAAAACTAATATAGACTGAATACTAATTTCAATTTTTCCTGTCGTTAAATCTAGATTTTCAGTGCCCTTTTCTCTTAAAATAACTTTTCCTGTTACTGTAATTACTGACTCTGGTTTGATTTTTTCTAAAATAGAAAAAAATTTATTTTTATTTTCTATTACGCATTGGGTAAGTCCAAAATGGTCTCTTAGGTCGATAAATAATAAATTTCCGTGGTCCCTTTTTCTGTGAACCCATCCTGATAAAGTAACAATTTTATCTTTATCTTTTTCAGTAAGTTCTGAACAATTATGAGTTCTATATTTATTCATTTTATAATACTTTTTTTATTAAATTAATATTTATCGATTTTCCAGTAGATAAAGAGAGATTATCAATATCTTTGATAAATTTGGAGATTTTCTCATAAGATCTCTCTATATTTTTTATAATAAATTCCAAGTTTTTATTGCTTAATTTAATTTGTTTGTCAGAAAACGTTTTTGAAATAATAACTCTTAGCAGATCATCTTCTGGTAATAAAATTTTTATTTTCAAAAAACTATCCAATCTAGATTTTAAATCATTTAATTCTATATTTAATTCTTTTAAATTTATTTTGGAATTAATAATAATACTTTTGTTAAGTTGATTTACATGGTTCAATGTTGAATATAAGTGATCTTCATTTATGTTCCCAGTATAATTGTCGATTACAATACAATCATAGTTCTCAATTACATCATTCATATTTTCGTTATATTTTTTGGAGTCAATAATAAATAATTTTAATTTTTTACTTAAAATATTTATTAAGTGAGTTTTTCCACATCCGCTTGGACCGAAAATGTTTATTTTTGTTTCTGGCCATTTTGGCCAGCTCTCTATTAATTTATATGCTTCAAAGTTATTAGAAGAAACAAAAAAATCTTTTTCAAAATAACTTGTTTTGAATGGAAATTTAAAGATTAATTGACTCAAATTATTTTAACCTCGCACTTAATTCGTTGTTATCAAGACTAAGTTGCATACCCTGATTAGATAGTTTTTCTTTTATTATGTTTGTTTTGCCATAATATTTTATTTTAATGTAAGCAGATTTGTTATTAAATTCACTTACATTAAAGTTATCAATTAAATCAATTCTATTCAAAATTTCCTGAAAGATAAATAGGTCATTTTTATTTTTAAGCTCTAATTTAATATTTAAAAATGTAGGTGTATTAATATCTATGACATTTTGAGATTTTACAATTTCTTTAATTTGTTTTTTTAAAAAAACCATTAATTCAGGATATGTGATTTCTTCTTCTGAATTTTTTGAAAATGATAAATTCTTTGTAATTTTTTTTGTAGATATTGACCCAGTTAAAAAAATTTTACTTAGTTTAGCATTATAATTAATAATGATTAGAAGGTTATCTTTTTCAACGTTTTCATCAAAAATCTTATTAAGTTGAATTGATTCTAAATTATCCTGATTTTTTTTAATTTGCTCTATAACTTCAATATTTTCTAAAGGTAAAATATACTCTATTATTTCATTTTTTTTATTACTTTTAGAAGTTTCATTTATCCAGTTTTTGTAAAAAAAATTATTTTCATAAATTAAAGTTTCTTTTTTAACTAAAAGGATTGGAAGTATTTTAATATTTTTCCCTCTGACATCACTATATCTTACGTTTTTTTTACTATAAAAATCATACATATTATTTCTTTTAAAAAAAACATTCACTAAAATAAGATCTTTGTTATTTTCATTTTTTTTTTTAACTATTTGGTAGTGTGAGACCAAATTTTTTATGTTTTTAAGACTAATATCTTTTAATTTGACTATATCTTTTTCTAACAAAATTTTATTATTTAGTTTTTGAAATCCAGCTTTAAATGCGAGTTCAATTAATTCATCGTTATTTTTAAAGCTATTTTTATTGATTTCAATATTATTAACAGTAAATATACTTTCATTTGATAAAACATTTCCAGTTTTTATCAAAATCACTATTATGAGAATAGAAAGTTTATAAATATTCATATTTTACTAATTATCATTATTATTAATGAAAAAAAAACTCTATAGTTATAAAAATAGCGGCGTTAATATTTCTTTGGGAAACAAGTTTGTAAGTCATATTGGTAAATTATCCAAAAAAAATGTCAAAAAAACGAGTAAAAATAATTATTTAAGTAATATTGGTTCTTTTGGTTCTTTATTTGATATAAGCAATCTCAATATTAAAAAACCTGTCATTGTATCCTGTACCGATGGCGTTGGTACAAAGCTTGACTTATCAGATAGATTTAATCAATTAAACACAATTGGAATAGATCTTGTGGCTATGTGTGTAAATGATCTAATTGTTCAAGGCGCAAAACCATTATTTTTTTTAGATTATATAGCTATAGAAAAAATTAAATTATCTAAACTAAAAAAAATATTATCAGGTATTATTAAAGGATGTAAGCTGGCTAATTGTGATCTTGTAGGTGGCGAAACAGCAGAAATGCCTGGGATATATAAAAAAAATAAATTCGATTTAGCAGGATTTAGCACAGGTATTGTATCTAAAACAAAAATTTTGAAAAAAAATAATGTTAAAAATGGCGATATTATCATTGCAGTACCTTCATCAGGAATTCATTCAAATGGATATTCATTAGTAAGAAATATTTTAAAAAAAAATAAATTACCGCATTCATTAAAGAAGGATCTTCTTAAACCAACAAAAATTTATGTAAATGAAATTTTAAATTTATGTAAAAATAATTTAATTCATTCAGCTGCTAATATAACGGGTGGAGGAATAATTGAAAATATCACAAGATCCATTCCACATAATTTCACCGCAAACATAGATCTATCTAAAATAAAAGTAAAAAAAATATTTTCTTGGATAAAATCAAAAAATGTTTCGGATAAAGAAATGCTTAAAACTTTTAATTGTGGTGTTGGTTTTTGCCTTATAACGAGAGAAAAAAATTATAAAAAAATCAAAAGGTATTTTAAAAATGACTATACACCTTATATAATTGGTTATATATCAAAAAGTAATAAAAGATTAAACTTATATAATAATTTGAAATGGTAAAAATTAATACTTGTGTCTTTATCTCAGGAAAAGGAACTAACTTAAAAAAACTTCTTTTGAATTCAAATAATTATAGCTTCCCAATTAAAATAAAATTAATTATAAGTAGTAATAAAAATGCTGAGGGTTTAAACCTAGCCAAAAAATGGTCTATCCCCTATTTTATATTTGACAAAAATCAAAGATTCTCTGAATATGAAATATTAATAAAATTAAAGTGTTATAATATAAATTTAATTTTATTAGCAGGATTTATGAGAATTCTCTCAAAAAAATTTATAAGATCTTTTGGAAAATCCATTATAAATATACATCCTTCACTTTTGCCTAAATTTAAGGGTTTAGACACTTTTAATAGAGTATTGGAAGAAAAAGAAAAGAAAACTGGATGTACTGTGCACTTTGTTACTGATAAACTTGATGCAGGAAAAATAATCTTAAAAAAATTTTTTTATATTAATAAAAATGATAATATTGAAACTCTTAAAAAGAAAACTCAAAATTTGGAATATAATGCATTTTCTGAGGCTGTTATTAAAGTTACTAGAAAAATTATTTGTTAAAAAAAAATTTTATTTCAATTTTTGCATTGTTGACAGAGTCTGATCCATGTACTGAATTCTTATCTATTGAAATTCCATAAAGTTTTCTAATTGTGCCTTCGTTAGCATTTTTTGGGTCAGTGGCGCCCATTAATTCTCTATTTTTTAATACAGCGTTATTTCCCTCTAAAATCATCACTTCTATGGGCCCTGAAGATAAATAACTACAAAGTTGATCGTAAAACGGTTTTGCTTGGTGTACTTTATAGAATTCAGCTGCTTCGTCTTTTGAAATGTGTATTTTTTTTGTTTCTAGTATAAGCAAATTATTTTTTAAAAAAATTGATTTTATTTTTTCTGATAAATTTCTCTCGACTGCATCTGGTTTTATTATTGAAAGAGTTTGTTCAATATCACTCATAATTTTCTTCTATTAATTCATTTAAAAGTCTAACCCCAAATCCTGTTGCACCACCAGAATTTAAGGCACCACCGTATTTTGAAAAAGCCATACCAGCTATATCTAAATGTGCCCATGGAGTTTTATTTAAAATAAATCTTTGCAAAAACTGGGCAGCTGTAGTTGAACCAGCTCCTCCTACATAATTTATATTTTGCATATCCGCGTTTTTTGAATTCATAAGTTTATCGTAATTTTTGTGAAGAGGCATTCTCCAT
>CEOP01029223.1_pt1 | contig 12476 bp, 14 predicted proteins | sample 361301 | NCBI WGS metagenome assembly CEOP01 (sample SAMEA2619548, study PRJEB7988) | marine metagenome | biome: marine biome (ENVO:00000447); feature: deep chlorophyll maximum layer (ENVO:xxxxxxxx); material: "saline water (ENVO:00002010), including plankton (ENVO:xxxxxxxx)" | depth 55 m
ATTCATCCAATTTATGTTGTTTCGCTAGGCATTGCCTCTCCATTTATAAATTATAATTGGAAAAATCATGCTTAGATATTTGTTTATCCTCAGTTTATTATGTGGAATAGATCAGCAAAACTTTCAAATAGAGTTTCTTGGCATTTCTGCAGCCGAGGTTCAATTGCATAGCATAGACACCTTGTATGACAAACAAAATGCTAAATTGATTCATTTTCAAACAGAATCAAAGGGTTTAGTAAAATATTTATTTAATGTAGATAATCACTATACGACAATTATATCTCAAGATTTTAATAAAATTTTATCTTTTAATAAAAATACAAAACAGCCTAATGTAATCAATAATATTCATACTTCTAGACAAATGGGAGAGACGGTATACAATAATTCTTCTACTATTATTCCAGATAAGCATTTTAATATTTTTTCATTATTGTATTTTTTATCTAATAATAAAATTACAGAAACTCAGATAGTACATATTGAAAGAGAAGGTAATTTTTATAATGGTAGTATAGTTCCCATTGACATATTAAATAATAATAGAATACTATATAGATTAGAGTTAGATAAAAAACATGATGCTCAAAATACAAGTATTATTGAAAAAACAGATATTTTTACTTGGGCATTATTTAAAGACCAAGCAAAAAGAGAGATATTAGTTGATTACAACACTAATAATATTATTAGCTGCATGTTTAAGGTTAATGGAATTGCTATGAAAGCCTATAACAATAAATATATGGAATAAAAAAAAGGGAATTTATATTTAAATTCCCTTTTTAATAAACCGACGATATTTTAGTATAATTATTTCTTATACCATGTAGCAACTAAGACTAGTGCTACTAGACCAGCTAAACCTGATTCGCCAATTTGACCCATCAAGCCACCTATACCTGCAATTACTCCAAATACATCACCAAATAATATGCCTACTACTACACCTAAGACAATTAATTGTTGAAGGAGTCCAGTTAAGACACTGATCCATCCACTAATAGTTGTTATTCCGTTTTTCATGTATACTCCATTTTGTCCTAATGAATTAATAGAGCAGCAGATTCACTTAATCTGCTGCTCAAGTCTTCCAATAGGTATTAGTCCATGAATGATGCGAATACCATCAGAGCTAGCAACCCTGCCAGTCCACCGCCTAAGAATGAATTCACTAGGTCTACTACGCCACCAATTGGATCAAATCCAGTTGTATATAGTATATTAGCAAAAACAAAGGCAACGATAAGGCCTTTTATAACTCCAACTACTGCACCTGCAACGCCATTAATACTTGCTGCAATATTTTTCATAGTAGTTTTCTCCTTTTATTGTTGTTTACGATCGACTGTCCTTACAGCGATTGCATGCTCGTAAGAACAATTTTATTAAAACTAAAATTATTAACCTAAATTATAAAAAAACCTAAAACTTTCTTTCCGTTTTGTCTTACAGCCTACAATCTATAACATAAATATTATCTAATGCAAGTTATTTATTTAAAGTAGTACTTTAAATGCTAATCACGATTTGAGTACAGCTTAGCTAATAATTTTAAAATTTCTAAATATAACCATATTAATGTAACTAGTAAGCCAAATGCTCCATACCATTCCATATATTTTGGAGCACCTACCTCTGCTCCGTGTTCTATAAAATCAAAATCTAATACTAAATTAAGTGATGCAATAATAACGACAAAAACTGAAAATCCAATACTCATCATACTTCCATTTGTAGGGCTTAACATACTCATTTGTCCTCCGAAGAAACTAAAAATCCAAGATATTAAATAAAAGAAAAATATTCCTCCAGTTGCAGCAAACACTCCTAGTTTAAAGTTCTCAGTAGCTTGAATGATTTGGGTTTTATATGCAAATAATAGTGCTAAAAAAATTCCAAAGGTTAAGAAAATTGCTTGTTGTACAATCCCTGTATACATGTGTGCATAAATTGTAGATATTCCTCCTAGAGCCAATCCTTCAAATGCAGCATAGAATGGAACTGTATATGGAGCCCAATTCTTTTTAAATATTGTTACAAAAGCTAAAATTGTACCTGCTATAATACCCAGCCATATGAAACTTGTATTGTTATTAGTAAAGGTATAAAAAGCACAGCTCATTAATATCAACAAGCTCATTGCTGTTTTATTCACTGTACCATCTAGTGTCATCACATTATCTTGATGATTAACATTAGAGGTGTTAAATGTATTTTTTGTTAAAGCAGGATTGCCGCTTCTATATGAAATCATAAATTAATCTCCTTTATTATTATTTTTAATTGCTAGCTGTCCACAGCCAGCATCAATATCTATTCCATTGCTCCATCTAACCATGATTTGAAAATTATTATTATTATTCAATGATAAGACTTTAATAAATTCATTTATAGTTTGATCAGAGGGCCTTTGATATTTTCCATCAGTTTCATTATAAGGTATAATATTTACTTTACATTTAGCTGATTGTAGTATGCTCACTAATTCGAGTGCATCGTTCTGGCTACTATTAATACCATCCATTAGTACGTATTCAAAAGTGATTTTTTTTCTTTTATTTTTTTTAACATAGGATTTATTAACGTTAATTAACTCTTTGATAGGCCATTTTTGATTAATAGGCATGATAATATTTCGAATGTTATCATTTGGAGCATTTAACGATATGGCTAATCCAAATTGTTCGTTATCATTGATGAACTGTTTGATTTTAGAAACTATACCAACAGTTGAAATAGTAATTTTATTAACACTAATATTAAACCCCTTCTTATCATTTAAGATTTTAGCAGATTTAATAACATTACGATAGTTTAAGAAAGGTTCACCCATACCCATATATACAACATTATCAATTCGTTGATTTGATAGTGAGCGAATCATAATTAATTGATCAATAATTTCTCCTGCAGATAAATTTTTCAATAAACCCATTTTTGCTGTAGCACAGAAGTCACATCCTAAGTTACATCCCGACTGAGACGAAACACATACGGTATGTCTATTAGATTTATCAATCATGCTAACTGATTCAAGCAGATGATGATCGTTAGTTTGGAATAGGTATTTTATTGTTTTTTTATTATCAGAAACTGTTTTTGAAATTAAGTTTAGTGTTGACAAGGGTTCAGTATCAAGAATAGCATTACGACATTTTTGAGATATATTTATCATTTTGTCAGGATTATTAACACCATGAAAATAGAGCCATTCATAAATTTGGTTAGCTCTAAATCTGGATAAGTCATTATCTATACACCAGCTTTTCAACTCCTGGATATTTAGCCCTTTTAAAATCATTTTATTATCCTGAACCATAAAGATTTATTTAGTAAAAATAATGTTTATTTATACCTAAATTTACTTTCCTTTATTAAATATAAAAAATCAATTGGAATTTTATTAATATGAAAAATATAGAAATAATAGAAAATTTAGTTCGTGATAAGAAAAAATTAGATGACGAAATATCAAAAAAAATTATTGGACAAAATAATATTATTGATTATTTATTTACTGGATTATTATGTTCAGGACACATCCTATTAGAAGGTGTTCCTGGGCTTGCCAAAACCTTATTAATTAAATCTCTTTCTGAAACACTAGATTTAAATTTTAATAGAATACAATTTACTCCTGATTTGATGCCTTCAGATATAACTGGGACAGAAATAATTGAAGAAGATTCTTCTGGAAAGAGACAATTTTCTTTTTACAAAGGACCAATCTTTTCTAATATAATATTAGCTGATGAAATTAATAGAACTCCACCTAAAACTCAATCAGCACTATTACAATCAATGCAGGAATATAAGATTACAAGTGGTGGGAAAACATATGATATAGAATCTCCATTCTTTGTTTTAGCAACACAAAATCCTATTGAGCAAGAAGGTACATATCCATTACCAGAAGCCCAATTAGATCGTTTCATGTTTAATTTATTAATTGACTATCCTAATAAACAGGAAGAGATTGATATTGTTAAGAGTAATACAAATATTAATGACAATAAAATTGAGGTTTCTATTACTAAAGAAAATCTATTAAAGTATCAGCATATTATTAAAGAAGTTCCAGTTGCTGATAATGTTATTGAATATGCAGTTAACTTTGTATCTGAGACACGCCCTAATCAAACTTCACAAAAACTAGTTACAGATATGATTGATTGGGGTGCAGGACCAAGGGCTAGTTCATATTTAATTTTAGGTGCTAAAGCACATGCAGTTTTAAATAATAGGACTACTCCTGAGATTACAGATGTCCATGCAATGATTAAACCTGTTTTAAGGCATCGTATTATACCAAATTTTAATGCTGAAACTGAAGGTGTGTCTAAGGATGCTATTTTAGATCAATTAATTGATATACTTTAATGTCTGAGCACTACTTATCTTCTGATATTATATCTAATATTTCTAGCCTTTCATTAAAGGCACGTCTCCTTGTAGAAGGCTTAATTGTTGGTATGCATAAAAGTCCTTATCATGGTTTTTCTGTTGAGTTTTCAGAGCATAGAGCATACAATATAGGTGATGAAATACGGAATATTGATTGGAAAATCTGGGGTAAGACTGATAGATATTTTGTAAAAGAATATGAGGAAGAAACAAATTTATTATCTCATATTATTTTAGATCAAAGTAAATCCATGGCATATTCATCTCAAAATATATCAAAGCTTGATTATGCAAAAACACTATCTGCATCATTAGCATATTTAATGCTTAAACAGCAAGATGCAGTTGGGTTAACCTTGTTTGATTCTCAAATTCAATCATCTATTCCGCCAAAATCTAAATCTAATCATATTAGTTCATTATTTAAGATTATGGAGAATATTAATCCTGGACCAGATACAGATATTGGTAATATTTTGCATTTAAGTGCAGAAGCAATTAAAAAAAGAGGGCTAGTTATTATTATATCAGATTTTTTAGATGATTTAGAATCTATAATGTCAGGGATTAGACATTACCGATATAAAGGCCATGAAGTCATCATATTTCATATACTTGATAATCAAGAATTGCAATTGGATTTTAATGAAAGAACTCAATTTATTGATTTAGAAACGAATGAAAGCATTACAACAGACCCTTGGCATATTAGAGATTCCTATAAAGAAGGAATGCAAAAATTTTGTAATGATCTCAAAATAAACTGTAGAAAAAACAAGGTAGATTATACTCTCATTAATACTACCCAACCAATAGAGATTGCTCTATTTGATTACTTAATAAAAAGAAAAAATATTGTTTAATTTAGTTTAACACCTTCATTTTTTGCTATTTCTTGAATTGAAGGAATATAGATTTCTTTTATTTGTTTTACCAGTTTACGCATTTCTGCCGCGGCTTCTCTGCTACCAGTATCTTCAGTTTCTAAGTCATTAGCCTCAAGAAATTTTTCTTTTGATTGCTGAGCATAGCTCATGCACTCTACAAATTGATTATACATTGATGTAATATTAATAGAAGTATCTCCATTATTAAATACTAAGTATGAAGCAGCAGCACCATCATATATCTTTGTTGCTAAACGCTGATATAAAACACCAACATTAAAATATAAATCTGGATCATCATAGTAGATATCTAATAATTCATTTGAAATGTCAATTGCTTTTTGATTTTTATTCATATCAATATATACAAATATAAGCTGTTTTTTTAACCCTAATAATTTTTTATTATCATCACCCACTAAAGTCATGGCTTTCAAATACATTGCTTCAGCTTCTTCTAATAATTTTTGATTTTGTAGTAGTTTAGCATTAATTTCATAGAGTTCTGCCGTAGGATTAATTTCTAAACCAGTTTGCACATAACCTCTTGCTGTTTCTAAATCTCCTTTTTCAGCATAGTATCCTACTAAAGCATTATATGTTTCTGGTCTTGAACTATCCATCTTTAAACATAATTCTAATTTGGTTAATGCAAGGTCTTTTTCACTTAAAGTAATTAATTCAATAGCTTGATTGAAAATCATTGTCCAAGCCTCTTCTCTATATGCTTGAACCCCTTGGCCGACAGTAAGCAAAAGAGTTTCTTTAGTTATGTTATCTGGATCTAGGATAATTGGTTTTTCTAATTGTTGTTCTGAATTTCTATTCTCAGCCTCATTGAGCATATCAGCCATTTCATCCCATCTCTCTTGAGGCTTATAAATTTCTGTTGCTAAAAAATATGGGATAAGTGCATTGTTTGGCTCAACCTTTAAAGCTTTTATTCCCCATTCTTCACCTCTCTGTAGATTTTTTTCTGCTCTTGTAGCACTTTTAGCAGATCGAAATTCCATACTAGTTGTTGAGCATCCAATTAGCAATATGAATATAACAAAATAAATTTTATTTAATTTAAACATTAGATTAATTTCCTTATTATTTTTATAAATTAAAAAAGGCGCCTATTCAGACGCCTTCTAATTTAATAATAATTTTGAAATTTAGTATAGAGGATTATCTATTATCTCGTCCTCTTCTTGGTTTTCTTTTTAGTTTTCTTCTTTTCCAAGAGCGTTTTTTATATAGTGTATCATCATCATAATTAACATCAAAGTAATATTTATTTACTTTCATGCTAACTCCTGATTTTACAGTTGCACTATTTCCTCTCGCAACAAGAAAACTCATTACGGTAAGACTGAAGATTAATATTTGTAATATATTTTTCATTATTTTCATCAAAAACTGACTGTATTTCAACAGCCTTCATGCCTAATATACAAACAGAACCATATATAGGTAAAGGATAAAATGTGAAAATTTGTAACAAGGCATGTTATTTGTGATTTATATCACTTGTAGAGTCTGAAGGTTTACCCTTCCACTCGAGAGGAATAATATTCGAACATACAATGTCAATTTTCTTACGTTTTTGGCCACTCTTCTCATCTTCCCATTGCGAGGTCCTAATTTTCCCTTCAACATATATAGATTGACCTTTAAATAAGTAGTCCTTTGCAAATTCTGCCAATTTATTCCATACAATGATATTATGCCATTCAGTATTTTCAATCTTCTCATTATCAGCATTAATCCATGTTTCGTTTGTCGCTAGAGAAAACGATGTAACAGGAGATCCTGATGGAGTATATCGACATTCAGGTTTGTTACCTATATTGCCTATTAAAATGACCTTGTTAACACTTTTTTTATCCATATTTATTATACCTATTTATATATATTTATTTCTAATGTAAATACCGATCCTGCACCATAATCAGATTCAATAATTAATTTTCCTTTATGGGCTTCAATAACCTTTTTAACAATAGTAAGCCCTATACCAAAACCTTTAATATTTTTTTCTTTTTCAGCTCTATAAAAGGGCTCTGTTAATTTAGAGATTTCATCAGCTTTAATCCCTCGACCAAAATCCCTAATTGATATACTTAATAAATTATTAATAATTTTAAATGAAATTTCACATTGATGTTTATTATTGTATTCAGAATACTTAATTGCATTATCTAATAAATTACGTATTGCTAGCATCATTTTTAATTCATCAACCTCTAATGTTACATTAGGCACTTCAGTAATAATTTTAATTTTATTATCATCATCAGGGAACATTTCTTTGACTTTATCGATTAGACGTGGCATTGATATTTTAGATAATTGAAGATTTGTATATGGTGTAGATAGCTTATCAGATAATAATAAATTAGATATCATACCTTCTAACAATACGATTTCCTCTTTTAATTTTACAGTATTCTTATGTTTCGGAATCATTTCAACAAGCAATTGCATACGTGCAAGAGGAGTCCTTAACTCATGACTTACATCAAGTAGCAACATTTGCTTTTGATTAAGTAGTATTCTAATATTTTTTGTCATTTTATTAACGGATTTAGCCAAACTAGCCAATTCATCTTGGCCGGTAATAGGAATAGTAGAATCTAAGTCTCCATTTTCAAATTCATATACTCTTTTTTTCATTAATAATACCGGTGCTAAAAAGTTTCTAAGTGATATATATAAAATAATTATTAATATGATTATTGCAATAATAGATAGTACCCAATCCAATTCCTCACCAGGAGGAGGAGGACTGCTACTACCAAAATAATAAACATAGTTGCCATATGTTACAGCTGTTGCATTAGTTTGATTAATTAATCCTAATTGAACAAAGGTTGTATCTCCATTATTATTTTGAGGTAAGTTAATGCCTTCATCTGCAAAATCTAGATAGTATGTCCATGGTGAAAAAATACCAGCTGGAAAATTATTTTGAGATGACCAATATGGGGTTCCATACTTATTTTTTTCAGAGTTCCAATCTTGATCAATGGTGAAAATAGCACAATTTAGATTGATATTTTCAATATCAGTTTTAACTAAATTTAGATTAGGTGGGGTTCCCCAACTTTCAACCATTTGAGAATATAGATATGCCTCTTGAGCTTCTAATTCTCCTTCTCCTGTATATGGCTGATTTAAATACTGGAATAGAATAGTGATTAATATGCTTGTAAACACAACCATGTAGGTTGTGATTTTAAATATTAAACTATTAGGGATGAATCGCTTAATGAAAGATTTTTTGTTTTTATTTTGGCGATGCAATGAATTTATATCCTACCCCATGTATTGTTTTAATAAATCTAATTTTATTTGTTGTATCACCTAATTTATTACGTAGTCGGCTTACTAATACATCTACAGACCTATCATATGATTGCCATGTAATTCCTCTTAAGCTCTCTACCATTATTTCTCTATCCATAACTTTACCTGGATTCTCTGCGAATAGAAGGAGTGCTTCATATTCAGATGTTGATAAATGTAGAGCTTCATCATCCAGCAAGACCTCTTGTTTCAATTTATTAATTATTAAGTGCTTAAACTCTAAAATATCAACCATAGTACCAGGAGATGTAGCCCTACGTAGAATTGATTGAATTCGGGCTAGTAGTTCCCTCGGTTCAAAGGGCTTAGCTAAATAATCATCAGCCCCAAGCTCAAGTCCGACAATTCGGTCTGTTACTTCACCACGTGCAGTTAACATAATAACTGGTACTTGTGAATCTTCTCTAATTTTTCGCAGAGCCTGGAAGCCATCAATGCCCGGCAGCATAATATCCAATATAATTAGATCCATTGTATTTTTTTGTAAAAAATCTAATGCAGGTTGAGGCTCATGCATAATTGTAATATCATAATTAAATGTTTCTAAAAATTCTTCTATGAGTTTTGATAATTCGACATCGTCATCAATAATTAATATTTTTTCCATTTTGTTCCTTTTTATTAATGTTAAATATAGTTATTCTGAAAGAGTACCTTTCAGAATATCAATTTTATTTTTTAATTCTTTATCTTGATTCATTTTATTTTCTACATTTCGACATGCATGAATTACGGTTGAATGATCGCGCTTCCCAAAATATAAGCCTATATTTGTTAAAGATGAACTGGTATATTCACGGCATAGATACATTGCAATCTGTCTAGCCATTGCTACTTCCATTGTTCTTCCTTTACCAATAAGTTGTTTTTCAGAAATTTTCAATTCTCTTGAAACATACTTGATAACATGATTAATTGTCACATTATTAAATGTTGATTTCCCTAACATATCTTCTAAAACTTCTTTTGCTAAGTCCATATTAATATCAATACGCTTTAATGATGATATTGCAAGTAATCGTATTAATGCACCTTTCATTGCTCTAATGTCATTTTTAATGCTGGTCGCAATAAATTCAACAATATTATAAGGAATTTCTAATCCACCTTCCTGTGCCTCCTTAAGCAAAATTGCAATTCGTGTTTCTAAATCAGCTGATTGGATATCTACAATCAATCCAGATTGAAATCGAGAGATTAGCCTATCTTTTAATCCCAATAATTCAGTAGGGTGCTTATCAGTTGTCAAAACAATTTGTTTCCCTTTTTGATACAAGTCATTAAATAAATGAAAAAATTGTTCTTGTGTTTGTTGCTTTGATTGAAAAAATTGAACATCATCTAATAATAGCATATCAACATTACGGTATGAACTAGCAAATTCCGATGATTTGTTTTGTTGTATAGAGCGGATAAAATAATGCATAAATTGTTCGCTTGTAATGTATACGACTCGCAGCGAAGGTTTTGTTTGCATGACCTTATTCCCAATAGCTTGAATTAAGTGTGTTTTACCTAGACCAGGACTGCTATAAATTAATAATGGATTGAATGGTGTTTGCCCTGGATTTTCTGAAACAGAGATTGCTGCAGCTTTTGCAAACTGGTTTCCATTTCCTTCAATAAAATTATCAAATATATACCGATTATGGAGTTTGGTATGTTTATTAAATGGCTGAGGAGCAGCTTTAGGTTGTTCTATTAAAGAAGGAATATCATCAGATGATTTATTGCTAATTACAATACTATAATTCACAACTAACGGATGGCTCCCAACCTTTTTAATCGATTCATCAATTAAGTGTCGGTATTTACTTTCAAGCCATTCAAAGTGAAATTTATTTGGGACCTGAATTGTCAACTCCTCATTGTTTAAAGAAATTAATTTTAATCCCTCAAACCATGTAGAATATGCTTGATCCGATATGCTTGATTTTATATGCCCTAGGCATTGTTTCCAAAAGTCATCTTTATTCATAGAAATATTATCAACAAGTTATACACATTAATTTATAATTAATTTTATATAATAATATAATTATAGTTTATGTAATTTTATCTATGATGTCTAGCTCAGTATTGATATACATTCTAAGCTTTAATGTAATCCTTGTTTTATTACTTATTTTAATGATTAATAAAATACTCAATACCTATTGGAGACCATCCTATCCACCTAAATTGAAAGAGTCCTCTTTTTTCTATTATGGTCATCGTGGTGCACCTATATTAGCCCCAGAAAACACACTTCTATCATTTCAAGAAGCGATTAATAATAATATGAATGGTATTGAATTAGATGTTCAACTTACTAGAGATAAGAAGCTAATTATATATCATGATAAATATATTGATTACAATGGATCAAAGATTAGAATTAGCAATTTATTATTAGAACAAATTAAAACAATTGATGTAAAAAATAATTTTTCAAAATTATCATTTCAACAGATACCAGAATTATCTGAGGTATTAGATATACTACCTCTAAACATGATTCTTAATATTGAAATTAAATCGTATGAATCTGATTTTTTTAGCAATGGAGTTGAAGATGAGTTACTTAAAACAATTACGAGCAGAATAAATCTTCAACAAGTAATTATATCTAGCTTTAATCCAATTATTATTAAACGTATTAAGAAAAAAAATATTCATTTATCTACAGCATTAATTTGGAGCAATAAATCATCTGGTTGGTTTCCCGTAGGTTCGCTACTAAATTGCATAGTGCTTTCAGCATACTGCAAACCAGATATCTTTCATGTAAAGATTGATGATGTGAATAACAAAATAGTTACTTGGTTTCAAAAACGTAATATCCCAATATATGCATATACAGTAAATAATAAATCTGATTTAAATAAAGCAAAACAGTATGGTTTAAAAGGAATATTTACAGATAATCCTGATATTAAAGATGTATAAAATTAATTTTATACATATTAAAAATATTATTGTGTTAGCTATCCCAATTATTATTAGCAATCTGAGTAGAGTATTTATGGAGCTTGCAGATATGTCCATGATTGCAGCAGCAAAAGATGGATCCAATGCACTTGCAGCTATTGGATTTAGTGGCATGTTACTTTGGATTCTATTTGGAGTTGGAATCAGTCTACGAACATCAACCCAAACAGTTACTTCACGGCGTTATGGAGAAGAAAAATTTGATCGTTGTGGCCAATCATTACAGCATGGGCATATTATTGCATTATTAGCTGGCATTCCTGCAACCTTCTTCATGTATTTTTATACTCCATCAATTTTATTATCATTAGTATCACAAAATGATATTTCTCAACTTGCAATTGACTATGCAATGTTTGTGGTGCCAAGTATTTATTTTATGTATGGTTCATTTGCTTTTCAAGGATTTTATAATGGTATAAAAATGACAAAAATTCATATGAAAGTTATGGTTACAGCAAATTTACTTAATGTATATCTAAATGCAGGGTTTATTTATGGTTCTGATCATGTGGCTGGTTTTTTAGATAAATTTCATTTAGGATTTTTGTCATTTCTATGGCAAATTATTGATTTCCCAGAAATGTATGTACAGGGTGCAGGTTTAGCAACAATGATTGCAAGTATCTCAATGTTCTTTATGTATGCAGCATTTTTATTTACTCCTACCATTAAAAAACAATTCCAAATTTTTAAATTACAGATAGACCAATCAGTCTTAAAACATCATTTTATTTTAACCTATCCATTATCAATACAAGAGTTGTTTTCTTCTATAGGATTCTTTATGTTTTTTAAGATTGTAGAGCTAGGAGGTACCATTAATCTTGCAGCAACGAATGTGGTCTTTAGGAT
>CEOP01130844.1_pt1 | contig 12472 bp, 9 predicted proteins | sample 361301 | NCBI WGS metagenome assembly CEOP01 (sample SAMEA2619548, study PRJEB7988) | marine metagenome | biome: marine biome (ENVO:00000447); feature: deep chlorophyll maximum layer (ENVO:xxxxxxxx); material: "saline water (ENVO:00002010), including plankton (ENVO:xxxxxxxx)" | depth 55 m
CAGCTATCAAATATGGGGAATTATTATCAATGGAAGAAAGAAAAAATACTCTTGAGTTTGTACCTTGATTTAAAATTTTGAGAGCATATAATGGATTATTTATTGACCTAGAATAAAATGGTTGTAAATCATCAGAGTTTATATTAAGAATATCAGTTCCCTTATTAAAAAAAGGTCTTTTTTCAGGATAGCTTAATGAATAAGCTGAGTTAGCATCGATTTTAGTTACATCAGATTCAACTTGAGAAAAATCTGGATTAATTGTTAATTCAATTGATAAATTTTTAGATAGTTCTGCATTGATGCCTATTCCTAGGTTAGTTTTTATTTTATCATATTCTAACTTTTTTGAATTTTGGTTATAGTTACCGTTTACATTACTTGAAACATATGGCAATAAGTTAAACTTTTTCTCTATGATAATATCATTAAATATTATTTCATCTTCTAGTTGACAAGTTGAGCAGTTATTATCTCTATCAACCTTTCCAGACTGAAGGAAATAATCCTTATATTTTCTCCATAATCCAAATTTCCATTTCTGATTTTTTCCATTAGGAAATGGTATTGAAGAAAATGGAATTTTCATTTCAACATAATATCTATTTCCATTAATTGCTCCAACTGATTCATACTCTAAATCATAAGAAATTTGATATCGTTTTTCTTCTTCTACTTCATTTAAAACTCTAACATCAACTTGAGAACCATATGGGTTTGATGCAATAAATATATTATTTCGTCCATCACCATATGTATCAATGTTAAATCCAATAACATCATCATTAAAAATTCCAAAGTCATCTCTTTTTCTAACAGATGCTCTTACATTTTCTTTTGTTTCAGCATCAAAAGCTAAATAAATAAATTTATCTGAGTAATATATATAACCTAAAGTCTTTACAATAGGCTCAATGTTGTATCCTGGTTCAACTTCAAAATCAAAATCAACTTTTATAGCATTCTCCCATTCCGTATCATTTAAAACTCCATCTAAGATTATTTTATCATCAGATATTTTGGTAGGGACGTAAGTTTCTTGACTGAATAAATTAGTTACATAAAAAATTAGAAATAAAGAAAGTAAATACGGCTTCATTTTACAATTGCGAAGTTAAAATACGAAAATTTAATTATTGTTCTTTTCATTCAGTTTTTTTGTATTAAAAATTAAATTTGTAATTATGCCTACATACTATATAACAACATTGAACATTGCTATTCCACTATTTATATCTCTTATTTTATTGGAAATATTTTATGCTAAATTTCTTGATAAGACTTATGTTATTAGAAGTATGGATACTCTGTCCAGTTTGTGTTCTGGATTGACTAATGTAATTAGGGATGTCTTAGGGTTAACTATTATAATTTTATCATATGACTTCATGGTAGATAATTTAGCACTATTTAAAATAAAAACTACTTGGTTAACTTATGTAATAGCATTTATTGGTATTGATTTTGCAGGCTATTGGGTTCATAGAATAAACCATAGCATTAATTACTTTTGGAATCATCATATTATTCATCATAGTAGTGAAGAGTTTAATTTAGCTTGTGCTTTAAGACAATCTATTTCCAATTTTTTTTCTCTTACTTTTATTTTTTTAATTCCGACTGCAATTCTTGGAGTTCCATCGGAGGTGATAACTTTTCTTGCTCCCCTTCATTTATTTGCACAGTATTGGTATCATACTAGACTTATTGGTAAGCTTGGTTTTTTGGAGAATATAATTGTAACACCCTCACATCATAGAGTGCATCATGCAATTAATAAAGAATATTTAGACAAAAATTTATCTCAAATATTTATAATTTGGGATAAGTTATTTGGAACATTTCAAAAAGAATTAGATGATATCCCTCCTGTTTATGGAGTTAAAAGACCAGTAAGATCTTGGAATCCCATATATATTAATTTTGTTCATCTATTTTTATTAATTAAAGATGCTTGGAGAACAAATAATTGGTTGGATAAATTTAAAATATGGTTTATGCCTACGGGATGGAGACCAAAAGATGTTGAAAAAAAATTTCCGGTAGCAACAATAGACTCTTCTAACAATTATGAAAAATATTACCCTAATATTTCGAATAATTTACAAATATGGTCGTGGGTACAATATGTTATAGTCTCATTTTTTATGATGTATTTTATTAATCATCTTCATCTAATAACCTTTATTGAAGGTATTTTTTATTCTCTTTTTTTATTTATTTTCATTTATAGTTTAACCAGCTTAATGGATCGAGATTCTTATGCTTTATTTTTTGAAGCAATTAAATCTATTTTAGGATATTTTATAATAATTTTTTATGGCGATTGGTTTCTTATAAGTGACTATTTTAGTTCTGCCACGATAATAATCCAATCATATTTTATCGGTTCATTACTAATTGTATTCTACTTTTCTTATTATGAAAAAAATCAGTTAATCTATTCTAATAAATAAACTATTTTTCATCCATAAAAGGATATCTATAATCAGTTGGGCTTTCTAATAGCTCTTTGATTGTCCTTGGTGAAACCCATCTGATTAAATTAAGATAAGATCCAGCTTTATCATTTGTTCCAGATGCTCTACCTCCTCCAAACGGTTGTTGTCCAACAACAGCACCTGTTGGTTTATCATTAATATAAAAATTACCTGCTGAATGTTCTAGTTTTGTTTTTGCAAGGTCAATTGCATTTTTATCTTTTGCGAAAATTGCTCCAGTCAATGCATATGGAGATGTATCGTTTACTAAATCAAGTGTTTCTTCATACTTATCATTATCATAAATATAAATAGTAACTACTGGCCCAAAAATTTCTTCACACATTAGTCTACTTTTCGGATTTGTAGATAAAAAAATTGTTGGTTCAATAAAATAACCAACAGATTTATTATAATTTCCTCCAATTATTAATTCATGCTCATGATCATTTTTTGCAAAGTCTATGTAGGAACATATATTGTGAAAAGCTTTTTCATCTATTACCGCATTTACAAAATTTGTAAAATCTTCAGGATTCCCCATTTTTAAATCCGATACATCTTTGATTATTTTTTCTTTAATTTCACTCCATAAATTATTTGGCAAGTATATTCGAGAAGGTGCACTGCATTTTTGTCCTTGAAATTCAAAACCTCCTCTTAATATGGCAGTCGATATTGCTTTAGGGTCAGAAGATTTATGAGCAATAATAAAATCTTTTCCTCCAGTTTCTCCAACAATTCTAGGGTAAGATTTATAATTTTTGATATTTTCACCTATTATTTTCCAAAAATTTTGGAATACCCCAGTGCTTCCAGTAAAATGAATGCCCCCAAAATCTCTATGATTAAATATTATATCCCCAGCTGTTTTTCCATCAGTATGGATTAAATTAATTACACCATCTGGAAGTCCAGCTTTTTTAAATACTTTCATTATTACATTTGCAGAATAAATTTGAGTACTTGAGGCTTTCCAAACTACTGTATTTCCCATCAAAGCAACACTTGAACAAAGATTTCCTGCAATAGAAGTAAAATTAAATGGACTCAAAGCAAAAATGAAACCTTCTAATGGCCTATATGATAAAGAATTTTTCATTCCATCAGGAGATATTGGTTGTTCTTCATGAATTTTTTTCATGTAATAAGGATTAAATCTTAAAAAATCAATTAACTCACATGCTGCATCAATTTCTGCTTGAAAAACATTTTTTGATTGTCCCAACATTGTTGTAGCATTTATTTCTGATCTATATGGTCCTGCCAATAATTCAGCTGCTTTAATAAAAATTTTTGCTCTTTTGTTAGATCCCATTCTATTCCAATTTTCTTTAGCATCTAATGCAGCTTTTATAGCACTGTTTACATGAGATTCATCTCCTTTATTATAATGTCCTAGAGTATGATTATGATCATGTGGCGGAGAAATCCGTATTTTATTTTCTGTTCTTATTTCTTTACCACCAATGTACATCGGTATATCTATTTCTTTATTTTTTAATTCATGAATTTTCTTTTTTAATTCAATCTTTTCTTTTGATTTAGATTTATATTCTAAAATAGGCTCATTTATAGGAATTTTAGCTAATTTATTCATATTTTAAATTATTTATTTTTTAATAAATCAAGTTTATTTTTTGATAGTTCTCTATTTGAATTCATAATATCATAAATTTCTAAATCTTTTTCTAATTGTTTGTCTTTTTCAAGTAATTTAAATATTTGATCTATTAAATCTAAAGCTTCCTCTCTTATTGAATAAAAAATAAATTGATTCACATATTTCATATTTAATAGGTTTGCATTTTTAAGATAATTAACATGTCTTGAAGTTTTTGTTTGAGTAAAGTTTAGAATCATTTCTAAATCCGCTATGCAAGATTCTTTTCTATTATATAAAATATTCATTATTCTTATTCTTGAAATATCAGAAAATGATCTAAAAACTTTACTTCCATAATCGACGTTAAAATTTTTTAATCTCATATTTAATAAATTAATCTTTTAATGAAAACAAAAATAATATTTAAGTAATTTAGCGATGAATTAATAATTAAATATAAAAATTTTTCAATTTTAATGTTGTTTAAAAAACTACTTTACTTACCTGCCATTTTTTTTCTTTTTAGTCATTTTACTTTCTCTCAAGGAGAAAAAAAGATTATTCAGATGTCTGGGGTAGTTGTTGGTGCTGATAGCATATCTGGTGTTGGTGGTGTGCATATATATGTCCCTAAAGCAGGTAGAGGAACCACTTCTAATCCGTATGGGTATTTTACTATGCCTGTTTTAGAAGAAGATAGTTTAATTATTAGTGCTGTTGGTTATCAAAAACAAAATTTAATTGTACCAGGAGATAAAGGTGAATCAATTTCTTTAATTATTGAGTTGAAGCCTGACACTACGATACTTCCTGAATTAGAAATTTTTCCTTATCCAACTGAAGAATTATTTAAAAAAGCTGTTTTAGCTTTAGAATTACCAAATAGAAGAGACTTAGAAAATTTAGATAAATCATTAAATAAACAACTCTTAAGAGAAATGTATATGAATGAACCGATGAGTGCAAATATGAATTACAAGTACTTTATGGATCAACAAATGCTTGCTACATCAAATAAATATCAATTACCATCTAATCCATTATTGAACCCATTTGCTTGGGCTAGATTTATTAAAGCCATTAAAAGAGGAGACTTCAAGAAAGAAAAAAAATAAATATAATTGTAGCCTCGACAGGAGTCGAACCTGTATCTAGAGTTTAGGAAACTCCTATTCTATCCATTGAACTACGAGGCCAAACTAATGACAAATGTAATTTTTGATAAAATAAAAATCATTATTAATTTATTATTTAATTTGGAGGATAATTATTTCATGTTGATATTTGAATTTTATCAGATATGACTGAAGAATTTAAAAAACGTCAAGAAAAGTTAAGAAAATTAGTTTTAGATTTTGAAATGAATATAAGCCAAAATAAAAAGGTTTATTATGATTCAGAATATTACGAAAAAATTATAAAGTGGTATATAGATAATCATAAATTTAAAAAAGGATTAGATGCTGCTAATTTTGCTATATTTCAACATTCTTATTCATCAGATTTATTATTCTTAAAAGCTAATATTTTAGTAGCTATGCAAAAGTTTAAGGAATCATTAGAAATGCTTGATAAAGCTTACTTACTTAATCCTACAGATGAAAATATTTTTATTCTAAAAGGACAAGTTTTTGTTATACTAGGTAGAATAGAAAAGGCATTAAAGGTTTTTAAAAGTGCAATTGGATTTTCTTCAAATAAAGATGAATTATATTACCAAATTGGATTAGCATATCAATCTTCAGAAAGATATAAAAAAGCTTTAAAGTATTTTAAAAAAGCTGTGAATTCAAATATTTCACATGAAAATGCTCTAAATGATTTAGCAGAATGTTTCAAAATTTTAGGTAAATCAAAGAAAAGCATCAAATTTTATAAAAAGTTTATTGATCAAGATCCTTATTCTGAATTTGCTTGGTTTAATCTTGCTAATGTATATATAGATTTAAAAAAATATAAAAATTCGATAAGAGCTTATGAATATGCAATTGCTATAAATGATGAATTTTCTTCAGCATATCTAGGATTAGCACAAGCATTTAAAAAACTTAAAAAACTTAAAAAAGCAACAAAATATTATGAAAAATTATATGAATTAGATGGTCCTGGGTTTGATATATATTTTCATTTAGGAGATATTTATTATTTAAGAAAAGAGTATAATATTTCTATCAAGTTTTTTCAAAAAGCTTTAAAGGAAAAAGAATACCATATTAATTCTTTGATTGGAATTGGAAAAAGCCTTTCATCTATAGAAAAATGGCATGAGGCTATTCATTTTCTTAGAAAAGCATTAACTCATGATGGAGAAAATATTTTATGCTTAAAATTCTTAGCAAGAGCTGAATTTGAAATTGGGAATATAATTTCTAGCAAAGAGTTTTACAATCAAGCATTGAAACATAGTCCAAACGATATAGATATATATTTAGATTTTTCTTTTATTTATTACAGCAATGATAATTTTGAAAAATCAATTGAAATAATTAAAAATGGCATTAATGAATTACCACAAGAATCTATCTTATATTATAGGCTCGTGATTTATTTATTGAAAGCTGGAAGATATAAGGAATCAATATCAGTTTTAGAAAGTGCATTATCTATTAATTTTAAAAATCATTATATTTTATTTGAATTTTTACCAGAATTGAATGAAAACTCTGCATTTTATAGAATAATAAATCAGTTTAAAGAAAATCGATTATAATGAATTATCACTTAAAAAATTTACCTAAAAGAACTAAAAAAACCCGAAAAAAAGGTTTAACAATGGTGATTGATAAAGGATCAAGTATAAATGAATGTAAAAATTTGATTGAATCTTCAGGTGAGTTTATTGATATTGTAAAGTTTGGTTGGTCTACTTCTCTATTAACTAAAGACTTAGTAAAAAAAATTGATATGTTTAAAAAAGCGGATATATCAGTTTATTTTGGAGGAACTTTATTTGAAGCTTTTCTAGTAAGAGATCAGTTTGACGATTATGTTGATGTTCTAAAAAAATATAATTTGAAATATGCTGAGGTATCAGATGGCTCAATTAATATTCCACATAAAAAAAAATGTGAATACATTACCAAATTATCTAAACATGTAACTGTTTTATCTGAGGTGGGCTCTAAAGATACAAGAAAAATTATTCCTCCTTATAAATGGATTAGGCAAATGAGAAATGAATTAGAAGCAGGATCTTGGAAGGTAATTGGTGAAGCTAGAGATTCTGGAAATGTTGGTCTATTTAGACAATCAGGTGAGGTTAGGCAAGGTTTAGTTGAAGAAATTTTAACTGAAATTCCATCTGATAAAATTATATGGGAAGCACCTCAAAAAGCTCAACAAGTTTGGTTTGTACAGCTATCAGGTCCTAATGTTAATCTTGGAAATATTTCTGGAAATGAGGTAATATCTTTGGAAACAATAAGATTGGGGCTTAGAGGGGATACTTTTCACCAATATTTGTAATATAAGGATATAATTAAATAATTATACTTGATTTATTTTATCAAAAATTTCAAAATTTCACTTTTTCTAAAAGGGATGTTAATGGGTATTGCTGATCTAATTCCTGGAATATCTGGGGGAACTATTGCTTTAATTACTAATATATATAAGGAATTGATAGATACAATTAAGTCTTTTAATGTTAATGCAATTTATTTATTAATAAATTTTGAATTGAGAAAATTTTATAGCTCTTATAATTTACAGTTTTTGTTAACCTTATTAGGTGGTATTTTTTCTTCAATTTTTTTATTTGTTTCATTTATTTTAAGTGCATATGAAAATTTTCCTATTCATGTTTTTTCACTATTTTTTGGTTTAGTTATTTTTTCATCAATATCAATTCTTTTTATTTTAAAGAAAAAATCTAAATTAAGTTTTTTATTATTTCTATTTTTTTTTATTGGTATTTTTATTGGCTTCTTTATAACTACACTGAAACCCATATCATTATCAAATGATTTTTTTTCTATTTTTTTTTCAGGTATGATTTCAATTTGTGCAATGATTTTACCGGGATTATCAGGGAGTTTTATTTTGCTTATACTTGGAAAATATTTTTATATTATTGAGGCTGTTAAAAATCTAGATATTCCTATATTATTAATTTTTGCTAGTGGTGCAGTAGTTGGACTTTTTTCCTTTTCAAGAATTATTTCTTTTTTTCTTAAAAAATATTATGATAATTCATTATTTTTTTTGGTTGGATTAATGTTAGGATCCTCTAATAAATTATGGCCATGGAAAGTGGAAAATACTAATGTTTCACCTTTTTTTTATAACGAATTTTTAAATGAGTCAAATTATCTAATATCTTCAATTATTATTTTTATTATTTCTGGAATTATTATTTTAATATTTGAAAAACAAAAACTAAAATTAAATGATTAAGTTTGGATTAATTGGATACCCCCTTGTTCACTCATTTTCAAAAAAATATTTTAATAAAAAATTTGATAATGAAAATATAAAAAATGTTTGTTATCAAAATTACGAACTCAAAAATATAAGTGAATTAAAATCTATAATTGAAGAAAACCCTAATCTCAGGGGTTTAAACGTTACAATTCCATATAAAGAAGAAGTAATTAAATATTTAGACAAAATAGAAGAAAAATATTTAAATATTGGTGCTGTAAATGTTATAAAAATTATTGACAATAAATTATTTGGTATTAATACGGACTATGAAGCTTTCAGGATTACTTTAAAAACATGGTTAAATACGAATTTTAATAGCAAAGCTCTTATTCTAGGTACAGGTGGTTCTTCTAAATCTGTAAGTTTAGCTTTAAAAGAATTAAATATTGATTATAATTTTGTTTCAAGAACTAAAAGAAAAAATGTTCTTTCATATGAAGACCTTTCTGATATTGATATAATTTCTAATTATAAATTAATCATAAATACTACTCCATTGGGTATGTATCCCAAAACAAATTTATCACCTAATATCCCTTATAAATTAATAACAAAAAATTATTATTTATATGATTTAGTATACAATCCAGAAACGACACAATTTTTGGAAAAAGGTAAAAGAAAAGGAGCTAAAATAAAAAATGGATTAGAAATGCTTCATTTGCAGGCAGAATTATCATGGAATTATTGGAATAAAAAATAAATAATTTTGAAATTTAAATTAATATCAGATTTTAAGCCAACCGGAGATCAACCAAAAGCAATTAGTCAATTAGTTAGTTCAATAAATAATAAAGAAAAATCACAAGTTTTATTAGGAGTAACAGGTTCTGGTAAAACATTCACAATGGCTAACGTAATATCAGAAATAAATAGACCTACATTAATACTTTCTCATAATAAAACTTTAGCTGCTCAACTATACGGAGAGCTAAAACAATTTTTTCCAGACAATGCTATTGAATATTTCATTTCTTATTATGACTATTATCAACCTGAAGCTTATATTCCCACTACTAACGTTTATATAGAGAAAGATTTATCGATAAATGAAAATATTGAAAAAATGAGATTAAGTGCTACTTCATCTTTACTTTCTGGAAGGAAAGATGTTGTAGTAGTTGCTTCTGTTTCCTGTATTTATGGAATAGGGAATCCAGATGAATTCGGTAAGAATGTAATCAAATTAAAAATTGGTGATAGAGTTGAATTAAAAAAATTACTATTTAGTTTGGTTGATATTTTATATGAAAGAAGAGAAGAAGATTTTAAAAGAGGTAGTTTTAGAATTCAAGGTGATACTCTTGACATTTATGTTGCATATGATGATTTTATTTATAGAATTATTTTTTGGGAAGATGAAATTGAATCTATTTCAAAAGTAGATCCCTTGTCTGGAAGAAAAATATCAGATCAAGATTCAATAATTATTTATCCAGCAAACCTTTTTGTGACAAATAAAGAAATAATTGATCTCGCTATTAGAGAAATTGAAGAGGACCTTTTAAATCAAATTAAATTTTTTGAAGCAGAAGGTAGATTTGCTGAAGCAAAAAGAATCAAAGAAAGAACTGAATTTGATTTACAAATGATAGAAGAAATTGGTTATTGTTCTGGAGTTGAAAATTATTCTAGGTATTTTGATAGAAGACAATCTGGCATGAGGCCATTTTGTTTATTAGATTATTTTCCAAATGACTACTTAGTCTTTATTGATGAAAGTCATGTGACAATTCCTCAAGTGAGAGCTATGTGGGGAGGAGACCGCTCGAGGAAAACAAATCTTGTTGATTATGGTTTTAGATTGCCATCTGCATTGGATAATAGACCCTTAAATTTTGAGGAGTTTGAATCTATGATAAATCAAGTTGTTTTTGTAGGTGCTACCCCTTCTGAATATGAATTAAATTCATCCGGTGGTTCTGTAGTTGAACAAATCATTCGACCTACTGGATTACTCGATCCAAAGATTGATGTTAGAAGTTCTAAAAATCAAATTGATGATATATTAAATGAAATAAATGAAAGGATAATTAAAAAAGAAAGGGTATTAATTACAACATTAACAAAAAGAATGTCAGAAGATCTTAAAATTTTTTTTGATAACAGTAATATTAGAAGTCGATATCTTCATTCTGAGATTGATTCTCTTGAAAGAGTGAGCATATTAAGAGGGCTTAGATTAGGGGAATTTGATGTTTTAGTTGGAGTAAACTTATTAAGAGAAGGTCTTGATTTACCTGAAGTATCTTTAGTAATTATTTTAGATGCAGATAAAGAAGGGTTCTTGAGAAATGAAAAATCTCTAATCCAAACATCTGGAAGAGCAGCAAGACATATAAATGGAAAAGTTATCATGTATGCTGATAAGGTAACTAAGTCAATGCAAGCAACTATTGATGAAACAAGTAGAAGAAGAAAAATACAAAAGGAATACAACAAAAGACATAATATAAAACCAAAATCAGTTAGTAAATCAAAAGAAAACATCCTTGCGCAGACTGCAGTAGCCAAAAACAAAGAAGATATTAATTTAGGTTTCGAATCAAAAATGGATTTAGATCCAATTTTGAAAGATATGTTACCAGATGAAATTGATAAGATTATAAAGTTAAATGAAATCAAAATGAAGAAAGCGGCAAAGGATCTTGATTTTTTTGAAGCCGCAAGGCTTAGAGATGAAATAACGGAGTTGAATTTGTTAAAAGAAAAAAATTAAATTTTCGGCAAACTCCAGTTATTATTATATTGAGGAGTAATTAAATTATTTGCTTTCTCATTTAACCCAAAATTTCCTTTTTCTTTATCCCAATAAATTTTTTCTCCAGTTTTATAGGCAATATTTCCCATATGTGCATTTACCGCTACAATACTCCCTTTTGTAATATCACAGTTTAGTCCTTTTGGATTATTTTCTTTGATACATTCAATAAAATTTTTGGTATGTTTATCTAGAGCACTTCCATAAGTTTTATTTACTTCAGCCCATGTTGATGTCTTTTTTGCTACGTCATCAATAAACAAATCTCCACCATTCCTATGGTCTTTTTGTGCTATCACTTGCCATCCAACTCTATTTACAACTAATGTCCCATGACTTCCAATAAATGCTATTCCTTCACTTAATCCATAATTTCCTCCATCGATGCCATTTGCATGTTCCCATAATAAAGTAAAATTGTCATATTCATATATTGCTTGAAGTGTATCTGGAGTTTCTGTATCTTGATTTGGATAACCATATTTTCCTCCAGATGCCATAATTGAAATTGGATCCTTTGCTTTCATACCCCATAAAGCAATATCAATTTCATGAACTCCCCAGTCGGTCATCAATCCACCTGCATAATCCCAATACCATCTAAAATTAAAATGAAATCTATTTTCATTGAATTTTCTCATTGGTGCCGGGCCTAACCACATGTTATAATCAACGCCTGGAGGTGTATCTTTATTAGGCTTTTCATCAACCCATCCGTACCACCCTTGATATGCCCAAGCTTTTACTAGTCTAATTTTTCCTAATTTTCCTGTCCACAAATAATCTATCGCTTCTTGATACTGACCTCCACTTCTTTGCCATTGACCTACTTGAACACATTTCCCATGATATTTTGACGATTCAAGCATAATATTTGCTTCAGTTATGGAATTAGAAATTGGTTTTTCGCAATATGCATGTTTTCCTGCCTCTAAAGAATCAACTAGATTAAGACAATGCCAATGATCAGGAGTTCCAATTACAACCGCATCAATGTCTTTGTTTTCTAACATTTTTCTGTAATCACCATATAATTTTGGTTTTTTTCCAGTTATTTTTTCAACATCATTGCTTCTAGTATCAAGAACATCTTTATCCACATCACAAAGCCCAATACAGTTTGCTTCACTATTTTTTAAAATAGATCTCATATTACTCCATCCCTGTCCCTTGCATCCAATAATAGCAAAATTAATTTTT
>CEOP01061532.1_pt1 | contig 12466 bp, 13 predicted proteins | sample 361301 | NCBI WGS metagenome assembly CEOP01 (sample SAMEA2619548, study PRJEB7988) | marine metagenome | biome: marine biome (ENVO:00000447); feature: deep chlorophyll maximum layer (ENVO:xxxxxxxx); material: "saline water (ENVO:00002010), including plankton (ENVO:xxxxxxxx)" | depth 55 m
GTTCTTAAGGAAATTTTTTGCCCCGCCAAGGACACTTTGATACTTCAGCTTCAGCAGATGCTGCGTTTCTTCTTGTGGCCTGGTGGATTGTGCATTCATCGAGAGTTCTCCTTTTGATATATTAGGCATTCATTAGTGTTCATATACGCTCGTCATATATTATAAAGAACGGAAAATTTTCCGATAAAGCATATTAACAGGAACAATGAAAGGAAACTTTGGAAAAACATCACTTCAAAAGGTGAAGCCTTTCACTTTTGGCCATGAGGGGACGCTATGACCGTATGGCATCGTGGTTATTGGACCGCAAAAAAAGCGTCCACGTCACCGTGTTCATGCTCACGCTTCTCATGATTCCTGGAGCATTAACCGCTCTTCAGCCCATCGACATGGAATCCTATGAGATGGAATCTCCTGAACTCACGGCACAGACGGTTATTGATGAGGAATTTCCGAATTCTGAAATCATCCTTGGCTTCCTCGTATCTGCTCGCGACCCTGTGCATGTACCTCCGATAGAAACATGGCAGCCTGTAACAAGAATGGAGGATGGGGCTCCCGATTATTCCTCATTAGTACCCGCTACGGAAATGCTCCCCTCGGGTGAGCCCTGGGGCGGCATTGAGGCTCCAACCGGGGGCATTCTCAATTTGACCCTCCTGCAAGAAATTGACCATAAGGTCAACTTGGTCAACGAACATGCGCTCGCCCCTGCACTCAAACCGTTGGTAAACGATGTCACAGGCCACCAAGCACCTGGCGCCATTTCGCTGTCGGATCACTTCCGCGGGTTCATGAACGGCACGTCAATCCTCACCCAACCGGGTTTAACCACCCTGGGCGTCGTCACCGAACCCCCAGCAAATTGGACCGATTGTTTCCCGCTTGATTGTTTAGAGTTTGATGATGAAAACATCACGCAAGCCCACATTGACATGGCTGCACACCGTATGGCGGAAGCATCGGACAACAATTTCCTCCGCTGGCTCTCGCTTGACCGCGGTTTCAAAGCCGATTACACCGCGTTCCAAGAGGGGCCCATTTACGGAGTGTTGACTGCAAACGGAACATGGGAAAACGCACTATGGGGTAAAGGCCGATGGACGGCTTCCTCAACATGGTTATTGGTACAACTAGACCGGACAAAACTGGACGCAATGGGCTGGGAAGTGGTGTGGAAGGATGCTCATCAGGAAAAGGAGGTCCAATTCACCGACGAGGGTTTCCGAGTCGGGGGGTACCGTCTTGCTGACGGCCAACTTGTTCTCCATCCACCTCAATACACCGAAGCCGTCTGTGAACAGATGCAAGACGACGGTGCAGGTTGCTCAACCGAGTGGTCGTTCATGGACTTGGAAGGGCATCTACGAAGTCATGACAGAACGACGGTAACATTGTTGCTCGGCCAGGGAGTGAATGTTGAAGTCAATCGGGAGTTGCAGTCAAGTGCAGGACTTATCGTCCTCATGGGATTCGCTATCGTCGCTCTCCTTTACGTGAGTTTGAGGCGATGGTCCGATGTCGCCATCGTCATGTTTGCCCTTGGTGCTGCATTGTTGTGGATGCAAGGGCTCATCGGTCACTTTGCTACGATGACCGGATGGTTTGGGCTAAGTCTTATCGCTCGGTCACAATTTTCCAATCTTTTGCCCATTCTCGTACTCGCACTGGGAATCGATGACGCACTACATGCACTGCATCGTTACAAAGAAGAACGGGCTGCAGGAAAGAGTTCACAGCAAGCTGGAGCCATCACGCTTTCAAGAGTTGGAAGGGCGATCACTCTTACTTCAATTACGACAATGGCGGCGTTTGCTGCGAATCTCTTCAGCGATATTGCAGCCCTGCGCTCGTTTGGAATTGAAGCCGCCTTGGGTATTTTTGCGGCCTTTGTTCTGACAGGTTTATGGTCGCCAATCATCCGGGTAAGCGTGGATGATTGGTTGGCAAAACGAGAGAAGACCAAGGAAAAGAAGGATGTTAAGTCACTGGTCAATCCCGATTGGTTGCGAAATCTCACCTACAGTTCAGGGCAACGGAAGACGGCCCTTATCATCACAGGAATCGCCTTGCTTCTCACCGTTCCTGCGGCCTACGGAATGGCTCAGCTGGAAGGTGATTTTGCCGTTGAAGATTTCCTTGATGAGCGGTCTGACTTTGCGATTGGCGTGGATGAGATTAGCCAACGGTTTGCCGATGAAGGTGAGCCTGCGAATCTTCTCATAATGGGTGATGTTTTGGACCCGGATGTATTTGCCGCGATCGATGAATTCCGACAAGACATGGATGCCTTGCCAGATGGTGTTCCTGACAAAATCACACGGCAACCGGACGGCACCATTGACATTCTCGCACTCGATGAAATGGTCTTCGCCGCCCAAGGTAGTTTGGTCTTGAACAGCACTCCCTTTGAGGCGGCTGGATGGGAGCCTGAAACCGAAGGTCACGGTATGAATTGCTCACTTGCAGGTAACGGACCACTCATGGATACAACCGACAGAGACTGCCTCGCATTCTTCTATGGATTCCTTTCAATCCACGGCGTCCCAGGCGTTGGCCCGATCCCGGACATTCCCTCAAGTATCGTACAACTCTACATCATGCCTGTTGTTGAACTGAATCAAAGTCAACCTTGGGTGGATATCAACGGTATGCCTGCCCAGTACGACATGATGCAAATCCGATTTGGTATGACGGCCCCCGAAGATTTCCCTGGAATGAAAGGCGGCGTCGCGGAAATTTGGCGAGACCTCGAAGTGTTCACCAATCTCTCCAGCGGAACCTTTGAAGAAAGCGGAGATGAAGAAGATGACAAACCTCTCACATGGGTCATGCTTACAGGACGGCCCATTACTCGATTTACAGCCTCAACCGCCATGCAAGATGAGATGCAATCCTCGCTCATTCTCGGTTCTGTGTTTGTCTTTGGTTGTCTTACCGTTGGATTCCGTTCTCCCAAACAAGCAGCCGTTACGTTCGTTCCGATTCTTCTCGTCGTAGTTTGGCTGTATGGGCTCATGTATGTAGCAGGTTCATCCTTGAACATCGTCACGGTCACCATAGCAACCATCTCGCTTGGAGTGGGCATCGACTATTGCATTCACGTCACGGAACGCTATCGTGAAGGAAGGGAAAATGGAGAGTCACACAACGACGCTCTCGCTGCAGTTGGCGGTGCATGCGGCCTCGCCTTGCTCGGTTCAGCAAGTTCAGATATTGCAGGCTTTGCTGTTATCGCGCTCTCTCCAATGGGACTGTTCAGTAACTTCGGGATTTTCTCCGCTGCGATGATTGGACTTTCGTTGCTGGCGAGTCTCATCTTGACGACCGCTGCTCTTGGCCTCATCAGTTCCTCCAGTGACGACCAACGCGCACCTCTCAGCCTGGACTCGGAAGAACAGGAATGAAGCGGTGACTTCATCAAGGGTTGAGTCTGCGGAAGGATTGCTGTCCTAGGGGTTGGCCCCGGGAAAGTGGTGAGAATCATGACCGATAACGAAGGCACGCGCCCTGATGATGATGAAGATTGGATGAAATACGCCAATGCTGGATTCGGAGAAACTGATTATTCCTTGTGGGATGAAGTTGAAGAAGCAACTGAAGAAGAAAACGAACTTGACTCCGAGTCGTTGGATTTTGAAGACCAACTCGATTCCCATATGGAAGAGATTCCGCGTGCCCCCTCCCCTGCCGGTCACAAGCACCTTGTTCGTCTTGGGACATGCAATGCGTGCTTGGGACGCATTGGTGGAAAGAAACGGTTTGGACAATCCCTTGAGGATTCAGGGATTGAAATAAGGGAGGCCGTTTTAGAACGGGACAACCATTTGGCCAACGCTCGTGAACTCACACCCTTATGCCCGTTTTGTGAAAACTTGTTTGATGAAGTGGATTTACTTGCCGACATTATTTTTGATGCGTTGGAGCCGTATGAACTCAAGCGATTGCAATTAGGCGCACGGTTTCCAAAAGACCAAACAGAAAGCGAAGACGTGATGAGAAAACAATACGGGGCAGGAGGTTCAGACCCCCTCAAGAGTTCGTTGGTAGCAGCAATATCACGACGCCTAAGCGAACGTCTAACGGGCATTGAAATGGTGAACGACAAACCCGATGTTCTCGCCCTTATCGATGTCCTCACCCTCACGGTAGACCTCGACATACGCGCCGTCTATATGTACGGAAGATATCGCAAACTTGAGCGAGGAATACCTCAGACACGCTGGCCTTGCCGTGCTTGCAAAGGACGGGGCTGCAAGCGTTGTGACGACACAGGATTGCAATACAAACGAAGCGTACAAGACTTGATTGGAAACCCTCTTCTTGAGTTGTTTGAAGCCAGTGAACACTCCTTCCACGGCATGGGGCGAGAGGATATCGATGTCCGCTGCATGGGGCGAGGTCGTCCGTTTGTCATCGAATTCAAAAATCCACGAAAACGAACCGTGGAGCCTGAAGTGATGATGGAACGGATCAACCGCCTTGCTGAAGGGTCGGTTGAAATTACCTCAATGCGCGCATCAAACCGTAGTGAAGTCGTTCGCATCAAAGATACACCTGCGGAAAAATCCTACACCATCCGATTCCGTGTTGAGCCCATGAATGAAGCTGAATACGGCGTGCTCACTGCACCGGTTGATTTGACAAAAGAAGATGTTCAAACCCGAAGTACGAAAAAGCGACGGCGGCGGCAGCGAAGAGGGGACAAAGAAAGCGACAGAACCAAGCCTCTGGAAACGGTGCTGGAAGTCCCTCCTAGCGGTCCAACAGAAGATGAATTGAAGGCGATGAAGAAGGACGAACTGGTCGCTCTTGCTGCTCAGCACGACCTCAAGAAGACCGGGAAAAAAGCCGAACTTGTTGAACGCATTCTTGCTGCCTTGCCTCCGGCTCCCAAGACCTTTGATTTACCCGATGATGACGCTATTATCAAGGTCATCAAGGACCTCAACGGTGTCAAACTCGCCCAGAGGACACCCGAACGGGTCGCTCATCGTCGTGCAGATTTGATACGACGGCGAACCGTTTACGAAGCCCATCCACCTTTGATTGAAATCGGAGAAGACGGTGTTCGCGAGGTTGAGGTTACCCTTCGTTGTGAATCTGGAACCTATGTCAAAGAAACAGTACACGGCGATAGCGGACGGACCCAGCCCTCCATCGCTTCACTCATTAAAGCAAAATGCAACGTCATGTGGCTTGACGTGGGAGATATTCACGCAGACTGACCCAAACCTCGTTTTCACCGTGGAGATATTTCGTCGCGGTGCTTATATGGGGAGGGTCGGTCGGCAGAATGCTCCGAAGATGCCTTAATGCTGATTCGGACGAAAGGAGGCGACCAATATGAAGCGATCCAAGGGACAACGTGTAGGAACCCGAAGCGTCTTGCGACGACGAAAGAACGAGCGAAGCCGCTTGAACATTCGTCGCGTTATGCACCAGTATGAAGAAGGAGACCGAGTCGCTATTGTTCTTGACGGTGGCCAACAAGGTGGAATGCCGCACCGCCGTTTTAACGGCCGTACTGGATTCATCGAAAAGCGCCAAGGCGTCGCATGGATCGTTGCTGTCAAAGACGGCAACATGCAGAAGACTGTTATCGCACGCCCCGAACACCTCCGCCCACTTCAATGAGGAATGAACATGTCAGACGAAGATAAATTTCTGGATTTCGCAACCGTCCGAGACATGCTCTTGGACGCTCAAGGCCGCCGTGGACAACTCAGTTACGAGCAAAAAGCCGCACTGCAACATGCAGAGTGGGCTGCCAGCGACATTCGTAACGGATACCGCACTGAGCCTGCAACATTTGAGCAATTGCGCCAAGCACTCCTTGAGGTTGAAACACTTTCCAAGCACCCAAGCCTTGCAGCAAAATTAGCAGAGCTGATTCCACTTCACCCAGAAGATGTTCGTGCCGTTCTCGGTTCAAAGCGCATCTCGATTGACGACTCCGAAATTACTGCAATTATTGACATTGTCAAGCAGGTTATCGGCTACAAGAACGAATGAGGCACTTTTCTTTCCAAGCAGAGGCGATATCAATGACTGACCCTCGGCGAAAGCGCCACATCAACACACCTTCTGGTCCTAAAAAGCGGGAAGTTGATCCAAGCACGTTCAAGATGTCCCGTCCTGCTGAAGGGCGCAAAGAAATCCCCAAACCGCAAGAGTCTCGTTCTCAAGGCCGACGGCACCAGCGCAATGACCGTGGAAATAACGACCGTAAGGGTGGGCGAAATCAAGGCGGTAACCGTCAAGGTGGAAGAAACCACCAAGGTAACCGTCCTCGGCAACAAAAACTGGAACGTCCCAAAGCATTGGAAGGCGAAGAATGGGCAAGAGTGATCGAACACGATACGAAAGAGCATGTCGTTACCGCAATGAGCGAAAAGACACTCGCATTCTGCCGCCTTAAGGTTCGCACGGACTGCGGGGTGATGACTCCAAGCCAACGTCTCTACATCGGCACCGATGCAGCACAGCGAGAACAAGTAACGGGAATTTTGGGCATGGCTCGACGAGACCGAATGTCCAACATGGCCAAAATGGACATGCCTCTTGTGGTGCAGATGTTTGTTGAAGAACATGCACAATATTTCGTTGATGAATTTTACAACAAAGCCGGCCCAATTTCATTGAAGGTTCACGGCTTTGAATTGCTTCCTGATGTGGGCAAGAAAAAGGCCGGACAAATGGTCGCTGCTCGTAATTCGGTGGGTGTATTTGCCTCCCTTGAAGAACTCAATACCTCTTGCAACATTGACGCCGCTGAACTGCTCGCCCGTCGCTTCGTTCAAGAATTGGAAGACCCGGCAATGGCCCCCCGTCTCACGGAACTCCTACTGCCGGTGGAAGCATGAGAGGCGCACGCTGGCTCGTTGATTCGCTTCGTGGGAAGCAACCGTTCAACAAAGCACTCGGTCAGCATTTTCTTGTTCACGATGATGTTCTTGAGCGCACCGTCTCCTGGGGAGAGGTCACCAAAGACGACCATGTTCTCGAGATAGGCCCTGGCCCAGGTGTTCTCACTGAGGTATTGTTGGAAACCGGTTGCCGCGTCACAGCCATTGAATTGGACGGTGGAGCATGTGAACATCTTCGGTCAGTCTTCGCTCCTGAACTTGAGAGTGAAACATTGGTCTTGCTGGAAGGGGACGCGTTGAAATCCCGTTGGCCAAATGACATTACCCGAATCGTCGCTAACATTCCCTATCAAATTTCATCGCCACTCATCGATGAGCTCACTCGGCATCACCGCAACCCACATACAAAACCATTGGATTGCATCGTAATGCTGGTTCAAGAAGAATTTGCTGAGCGTGTGGTCATGGAGTACGAGAGCGATGTTGGTTCCCTCGGAATGGTCGTCGCTTTGGATTTCGATGCTGAAATGGGCGAACGGGTCGGGCCTCATGCTTTTTCGCCCATGCCCAAAGTTCACTCTCGTTTGTTGCGATTGATTCCTCACGGCGAAGAATGGCCTTGTGACCGAAGATTGTTGGTCATGATGGTCCATGCCGCATTCGCCCAAAGGCGGAAGAAATTGAAGGCAACGCTTCGCTCCGCTCCGAAGCGTATTTCGCGAATACCTGGCTGGCACGCTGGTCGCTGGAAACGCGCTTATGCTTCACTCCAAAACGACCCACGCCTCAACCGCCGACCCGAGACGTTTGAATTGGATGACTGGGCAGAATTAGGAATTGACTTTGAGTCCGGGGAAGAGGAAGCATGAGACTTGAAAAGGGCTTGAATGACTGAACACTTTGGGGAGAGACTTTTCTTAGGAGTGTCTACTCGCCTAGACTTGTCGGAGGGGATGTTATGGCAAAGAAGGACACATACTTGGCTCTATTACGCAGAGGTATTGACGATACAACTGCAAACCAACTCGCCGATGCGGGATTGAAAATTGGCGACCTGAAAAAGATCGACAAAGACATGCTCGTTGAAAACTACGGTTTGAAAGAGGATATCGCCCGTGGTGTCATTGAAATTATCACAGCCGGCCCTCAATCTCACGGAAAAGAGCGTTTCTTGTCCAAAGTTCTCGCCCCTGAAAAGAAGCAGGAATCCCGAATTGAAGAAATTAAATTCAAGCGCAAGCAAAAGGACGTGCTCACAGAACTTGCCGAACAAAAAGAGCGTCTGAAGATTGCTAAGGTTGAGGCGTTTCGAGCACAGAAACTGATCATGAACCGCCTCGGTAAAACCGTTGAACTCATCGTCAAGTTGGAAAACAACCTCTACGATGAAGGAAAAGATGACCAGAAGGTCAAGATTCGTGACCAACTTGAGACACGTGGACTTGAAGCCGCTCGCGACCATGAGATGTTGGAACTTGAAGGCACGCCGCAAGACATCGTTGATTTCCGTCGCAATCACGTCCCATCACTTATCTTCCATGCATGCCCCGAATGTGGCGATGAATTGGACCCCCGGCAATCCCGAGACCCTGACCAACCCGATTCTTGGGCATTCATCTGCTGGGAATGTGAAACCAGCTTCACCCCACAACTCACCCTCAATGTTGAAACCATTCTTGATGGAGAAAAGCGCATCACTATCGATCCTGAAAAGGCTCCACGAAACCCTGTACCTCCAAAGCCTGCGAGCATGGACTTCTCAACGGTCAATGATTTGATTCGCCGTGACTTAGAAGAAACTGGAGCAACCGCCGACCAGATGACCCGTGTGGTCGAGGAAAGCGTCGTTGCTGGTGGTCTCATGGACATCAACGATTGGATTGACCAAACTCTTGCGGCAAAGAATTACATCCAAGCACAAGAAGACCGAGAAGATTTCATCCTAAGAACCGGGGCAGGAGCAACGAAATTCAACAAGTGGATGAAGAAAGCGGGTCTCTTCTTCAACAAGCAAACTGGACGTTGGACCCGAGAAAAGGCACGATGAGGGATCACCATGTCGGCTGGCACCTCAAGCCTTGAATTGGATGAGAAGCCAAAGTCTTCGCCTCCACCCGTATCCGTGATTCGTTTTCTCAAAGGGGCTGAATTGCTTGGACAATGCCCGGTAAACCCCGGTGAGACCATCGTAGACCATGCGGAAGCATGCGGAATATCACTGCCCACCAATTGTACCTCAGGAACCTGCGGAACATGCATGGTAAGTCTGATTCTTGGTGAAGTCCCTCTCCCAGAGATTCTACCTCCTGGCCTTGATGATTGGCTGGTAGGTGAAGGGGCGCGCTTAGGGTGCATTGGCAAGCCACGTGGTGATGTTGACATCGATATTCGCCCACCGCTATGAGGGACAGGTATGTTTGACCAGTGGGGATTGAGCAGTTGGGTCATCCTCGTTGTTGATGTATTGGCAGTGCTGATTGTCGTCTGGTTTCTTAAGAAAAAAATTCAAAGCAAATTGAACGAAGTAGAACTTCGGCAAGATTTTCATCGCCAACAGAAAAAATCGACCCATCTAATCGATGAATCTCTACCTCCCCGCGACTGAAAGCATCGGTCGTAGAAGCGTATCGAAGAGGACAAGAATTTACGATAGGACCCCATCTCTCCTTTGGGCGATGCTTCAAGAACCCTTGACGCTAACATCTCGTTGTGTCATCTGGGCCGCAAACCACAACCGGTCCGCTGCCCATCGGACAATTCGTCAAACTGATTCAAAAAACAGTCAAACAGGACCCTTTATTCCAACATCAAGCACTCCGAGGCGAAGTATCTCAATGGAACATTCACAATGGAAACGTCTACTTCAAACTCAGAGACGATGAGGGGCAGATGGATTGTGTCATCTGGCGAAGTGCAAAAATCAACGTTGACCCTTCCATCAAAGAAGGAAGTGATGTGGTCGTCATTGGAAGTGTTGACCTGTGGCCAAAACGAGGTAACCTGCAACTGGTTGTTCGTAGAATTGAGCCGGTCCAAACCATCGGTGCGCTCGAAGAAGCCAAGCGTGCTTTGATTGCTGACTTGAAGGATGAAGGTGCATTGGACCGTCCTCGGTTACCGCTGCCAGGCATGCCCAAACACGTTGCCATCGTCACTGGTGCGGGTTCTGCTGCTCTTTCGGACATGAAACGATTGATTTCCAACCGCTGGCCTGGACTACGAACAACGGTGATTGGCGTCTTGGTTCAAGGTGATAAAGCGGTGAAAGAACTCGTGCGAGGTCTTGCAGTTACTCGCGCCCTAAGCCGACCTGAAATTGCAACGAGACTTGGCCTGCCACCTGTTGACGCCATCATTATCGGCAGAGGTGGAGGTTCAGTGGAAGACCTATGGGCGTTCAACCTTGAACCGGTGGTCCGAGGAATTTTAGCAAGCCCTGTTCCGGTGATCTCAGCTGTTGGCCACGAACAAGATGTCCTCGTGTCCGACTTGGTTGCAGACTTACGAGCTTCAACTCCGTCGAATGCGATTGAACTCTTGGTCCCTGACCGTCACAGCGTCATGATGATGATGGACGATGTTGACATCCGATTAGGAGAATCCGTCAAACGCCGTTTAGGTGAATTGCGACAGCGCTTGATGCTGCTCACCTCTCAACTCAAACATGCTCCCGGTAAAGGTGTTTTCCGAGCCAAAGAACACTTGGCGTCTCTTGGAAACAGGATGAAACGGGGCGGAGAACACGCCCTTTCCTCTCAACATCAGCGGCTGGCTCGACTTGAAGCAACGCTCATCGCATCCCATCCTCACCGAGTGTTGGAGCGCGGATACACGATGGTTCAGAATGATGAGGGCGATGTACTCACAAACTTGGCGAGCCTTCAACAAGGGCAAACCGTCAACCTTCAGTTCGCCGATGGCCGGGCTGCTGCAGATATCCACACCATTGAACCCAAGGAGGAAGAACGATGAGCGATGAAAAAATGACCTACGATGAAGCAGTACAACGACTGGAATCAATTGTTGCACAATTGGAACGAGGCGGGAAGAATCTTGACGAAACCCTCGCCATGTTTGAAGAAGGCACGCAATTGCTCCGCCAATGTCAAACTGAACTTGCAGAGGCAGAAGGACGGTTGGCCGAACTGAGTTTGGACGATGCAGAAGCTTTGGTCAAAGACGCTGAATGAGGGAGTTCTATGGCTGGAAGAAAACATGCTGCCCTTCAACGCAGGGTTGCGCGAGCCCTGTCTTCATGGAAGGACCCGCACCACGACCGGCCCTACCCTGAACTTGACATCGTTCAACAGGTTGACATCGCAGAGGATGGAGAAATCAATCTCACGGTCAAACCTGCGCGGCCGCATTGTCCGTGCTGTCTTCTTGACCTTGATGCCCTGCGTAAGCGTCTTTGCGAAATCAAAGGAGTGACGTTCGTTCACACTGAGGTCGTAGGAATCCCTGGAGCAGCGCGATGGACGCGCAGCATCAATCGCTGATGTTGGCTCGCTTGTGGACCTTCTTGAGGACGATAAAGGCGGGCACCGACCACCCGAGCACAGAGCCAAACCAAGCGATTATGCTCCCGAGAACCATTCCGTAAGTAGGGAGTGACCACATGGCGAGATTCGCATAAATGGCAACACTGACACCACCCAACATCATCGGTCCGGCCGCACCCTGCGGAACAGTTGGCCCTTGTGCCAACCATAAGGCGACCATACTGGTGAGGAAAATGGCAGGGAAAACACTGGCTAAACCAGCCAGCAAGGGGAAGCCCAAACCAGCCAGCCAAACTGCGATACCTATGGCGACTGCCGCCATCATCCCACGAGAGAACAGCACCGTTTTGGAAACTGCTTCGCTTCCCTTGGGTGTTGGCTGAGGGCGCCAGTTGAACGCTACGGCGATGATCACCAAAAGGATCAGTCCGGCTGCAGCAAGTTCCTGTTCCGTGAGGAGGGTGCCAACGACCGTATTGTTCATGAGAAGCCACACCGTTACGCCCAATACACCCCAAAGGGCGAGGGCTCCAATGGAGGTCAAAAGAAGCGGATGGGAGGCGTTAGAGAACCAACGTGGGAGCACCAGCCATGCACCCAAAAACAGGGCATTGAGCAGCATGCCTAGGGGTACCACCGCCATGCTGAGCATGAGGTCATCTTCGCCACCGGCGAGGTACATCCCAATAGCAGCAGGAACGATGGTAGAAGGGACTGTTCCGAGCAAACCGCCAACCAGCCCGCCCCATTTCTCAATAGCAACGGTGACTGCTGTTGCAACCAAACCGGCCAAAAGTGCCGAGAGGAGAATGGAGGACGCTAACATTGACTCACTCCCCATTCTCGATGCCCGTCAACAATCGCTCAACGTTCCCACCGGGCCATTGATCGACCGGTTCGCCGTACTGGAACAGTACGTTGAATGGGATGAATGAGATGTGTTCAGCCCACTGGTGGTCATCACAAAATTGCTGCCCAACTTTAGAATCAAGATCCATATGGACGACTTCTAATCTCTCTTCAAGTTCTGGTTGTGGAGACCACTGCTCCAATGCCTCGGTCCATGCTTTGCAATCGTCGCAAGAGGGGCGGCCA
>CEOP01113651.1_pt1 | contig 12466 bp, 9 predicted proteins | sample 361301 | NCBI WGS metagenome assembly CEOP01 (sample SAMEA2619548, study PRJEB7988) | marine metagenome | biome: marine biome (ENVO:00000447); feature: deep chlorophyll maximum layer (ENVO:xxxxxxxx); material: "saline water (ENVO:00002010), including plankton (ENVO:xxxxxxxx)" | depth 55 m
AATATAACAAGGCTTCCGTTGCCACAAGATAAGTTTGATAGACAACAGCAGGATATTTTGATACGAGAGCTAGAGAACATTATACAACAACTAAACTTTACCTATCAACAAGATTTACGTGAAGAGCTAACAGCAAGGACTTGGTTTTTAAAATGAGTGATGTATATAAAAATAGAAGTTTAACTTTGGCTAACACAGCTCAAACAAGTATCTACACGGTTCCAACTGCTAATGCTACTACAGTTCCACCACAAAAACCGGTACAGGCATTAGTAAAATCTATTCGGGTATGTAATGACTCTGGAGGAGCTGTTACGATAACAATAGTCAACACAGACGCTAGTGTTGGTGCGGACGTTAAAATTACAAATCTTTTATCTATTGCGTCAAATACTGCTGTAGAAGTACTAGAGCAAACTTTGGTACTAGAAGACAGTGACATTATTAAAGCTACAGCAAGTTCAGGCGGTGCACTAGATATAATTATTTCAGTATTGGAGATAACATAATGAAAAAAATACAAGAATCAGAAATTATTGGATATCAGACTATAGAGGGAAAACAAGTACCCGTACTAAAACCTGAAGTACATCATAGAATATATTGCAAAAACTGTGGAAATGAGGTAGATTCAGACGAAGAAGCAACTGGAACATGTAGCAATTGTGGCGAGCCTTGGGCAGTCCACAAAGCTAAGGATATTCTAGTAAAAGTAATTCAGATACCTATAGGTTCTGGAACTGGCGAATAAACAGACTAGCCAACTTGCGGTAAATTATGGATGATCTATTAGACATCATAGCCTTGTATAAAGACTATTACGATCAGTGGTCTGGCGAAAGTTTAAAAGATATCTACGCTCATATTTACCCTCCCATAACATTAAATCAGTATTCTATCCATAGAGACGAAGATGGGATTTACGGGTTTACAAATTGGGCGTTTCTTGATGAAGAAACAGAACAAAAGTTTTTAGACGAAAGATCTTTAGATCTTAATGATTGGAACACTGGAGAAAATACTTGGGTTATAGACACCATATTTACAAAAGAACATAATGCTATGAAATTTAACAAAACATTTTTTACTCATTTATTAGGACCAGGAAAAACAGTGCAGTGGTTAAGACTAGCTCCAAATGGATTAATCAGAAATCATTTTAAAGTTATTACAAAGGAGGCCTGGTTGTAATGGGTTCAATTAAGAAAAAATTAACTAAAACACTTCGTAAGATTACACCAAAAGAGATAGCACCCATCTTACCTTATATAGCTATGGCTATTCCTGGAATGGGACCTATTGCCGGTAATGCTTTATTAAGATATGGACTACCACAACTATTGACAGCTGCAGGGTCAGCAAGAACTTCAGGTGATATAAATTTATTAAATCAAGCAATGGCATTGGCTGGAAGTTATGCGGCTGGACCTGGAGGTAAAACTCCAACAAAAGGACAAATAGAATTTGCAAAAACTAATCCTCAAACTAAAATGGTTAATGCATCTAGAAGCGCTAAAGGAGCATCATCTCTTGGACAAACAGCACAATCAACTTTAGCAGCAAGTGATCCTGTTGCATTTGCAAGAGCTAACCCAGACGCGTTTAAAACTTTTATGGCTGATAATCCTGCTATGAAAAATACTTTTATGGAAGGCTTTAATCAAAACATTGTACAGCCTTTTGGTTCTGCAATTAATGAACCATTTAGTAAAGAAGGTTTAATGACTATTGGTGCGGCTGGAACGACAATGGCCGGAGGAGATGCAATGAGACAAGCTACAAAAGAACAAGAAGAAGCCGATGCAATATCAATGGGGGCTATAGGCAGGTATAGAGATGCAACTGATGCGCTTAAACAATATTTTTTAGATCAAAGAGGAACTACTACATATGAAGATATTTATGGAGAAGGAAATGTTCCTGATTTTTTAATGGCTGCTGACGGTGGTAGAGTAAATAAAAACATGGGTGGTATGATGAATGCTGGAAGTATTCCACAAACACCAATGGTACCACAAGGCATGCAGTTAGACGGTAGAGGCGGAGGCTTTATACCAATGGGTGCACAAGAGAAAAAAGACGACGTGCCAGCAATGCTAGCAAAGAACGAATTTGTAATGACATCTGATGCAGTTAAGGCAGCAGGTGGAGGAAGTGTTGAAAAAGGTGCACAAAGAATGTATGACTTAATGAACCAATTGGAGGCACAAGTATAATGGCAACGTATGACGAAATATTAGCCGAGATAACAAAATCTAGAAAAGATTTAGGCGGGGACAGTGTTTCTATTAATGAAGGCTCTCCAGCATATGAAGCATTAGTTGGGGTATATGGTCCTGAGCTTGCAAAACTTCTTGATAAACCTATAGAACAAAAAGGTCCTTTGCTTCCGGACGCTGCGCCACAAAATAAATTACAACAGCAAGCTATTCAACAACAACTTACCCAAGCAGGTTATGGCACAGCTACGTTTGATCCAACTACTGGAGCATTTACAGGAATAGACGGAGCAACCGCAGCTAATCCTTATGGAACAGGTGGTACAGGAATTGCTGGATATCAAAAATATTTAGACGACGCAACTACTGCTGCAGGTGCATCACAAGATTTAATCATAGATCCTTTAACAGGAAAAGCTAGACCAGCGGCAGGTAGTGGAGCTTTAACAAAATCAGATGCTGCTTTAGATAAGGCAGATGTTTTTTCAGATAAAGCAGATGCTTTCTTAGGTAAGGCAGACGCATCTTCAGATAAAGCAGATGCTTTTATAGGTAAGGCAGATTCTCTTTTAGGTAAAGCAGATGCATCGATGGGCCAGGCAGGCGCAACAATGGGCAAAGCACGAACTGCTTTTGACGCTGCTCAAGCAGCAGCCGCTGCAGGACAAGGAGCAGGAGATCCATTTTTACAAGCAGCTCAAGGTTACCAACAAGGAGCTCAAGGTTACACAGGACCAAATGCTTATCGACAGTTTATGTCACCATATCAACAAGATGTTATTGATGCGACTATGGCCGACATGAATCAAAGATTACAAGCACAACAATCGCAGCTTGGAGCAAGTGCCGGTAATGCGTATGGTGGTGGACGGTTTGGAGTTGCACAAGGACAGCTAGCTTCATCTGGAGCTATTGGTCAAGCGTTGGCTGGAGCACAATTAAGACAGCAAGGATTTAATACTTCTCAACAATTAGCTAATCAAGCCTACCAACAACAAATGGGACTAGGTTCTCAATCAATGGGTATGGGTACTCAGGCAATGCAACAAGCTTTACAGAACCAAGGGCTATACACACAAGCGGGGCAAAATCAAATGGGTGCAGCTCAAGGTCAAATGCTTCAAGGACAAGGCTATGCAGGACTAGCACAAAATCAATTAGGATTATCACAAGGTCAATTAGGAATATCACAAAACCAACAAGGTCTAGCGCAGAACCAACAAGGTCTAGCTCAAGGTCAATTAGGAATATCACAAGGACAAATGGGTTTATCACAAGCACAACAAGGACAGTTGGCTCAACAGTTACAACAACTAGGTGCTCAAGGACAAATAGCACAAAGAATGGCTACACTACAACCACAGCTACAAGCTCAACAAATCGGTGCTATTGGTCAAATGGGTGCGCAACAACAAGCGCAAGCGCAAACAATTCTAGACACTGCAAGAGCAGCAGCAAAACAACAAGCTTACGAGCCATATGAAAGATTAAGTTTTGTAGGAAGTCAATTAACAGGATTAAAAGGCGGTTACCCTGGAGCTACATATAGTTCACAAGCACAAACAGGTAACCCAACAGCAGGAATCTTAGGACTACTAACAGGTGCCGCGGGACTTGCTACAGGAATCGGATCAATGATGGGTGGAAATAATTATTTCAGTTAAAATTATGCCAAATATATTAAGAAGAAAAATGTTTAAGTTAGGTGGTGAGGTTAGTAAATCTCATGGCGTTGGATTAACACACGGACTAAACTTTAATAAAGGTGGTCAGGTTAAAATGCCAAAACCCCCAATAGTTATGGGTCCAGATGGTAAACCAAGAGAAGCTCATAATGCTGGCTTAGCTGCTTTAGGTATTAATTTAGGTAAAGGAGTATTAAGACAAGCAACTTCAACTCTTTCTCCAGTGTATAGATCACTTATGCGTAGATTTGCAGGTCAAGCAGATGACGTAGGTGGCCCTGGAGTTAGTGATTATATTAAATATGGTTTTAATTCAAAAATTCCTCAGCTTTCTGGAAAAGGAGTTACCACTACATCTCTAAAACCTTTATCAGGAATACAACAAGCAAAGCAAGTTGCTAAGCTTGCATCAGCGCCTGGAATAGTAGGTGGAGGAGTAGCAACAGGAATGGGTCTTGGTCAAGCTGGTCTTGAAAGAGCCGGTGTTATTAACGCTCCTGAAGCAGATGATAATATGGCAACTTCACTATTAAAAGCTGTCGGTCCACTAGGTTTAAATGCTACTTATGGAAACGTAGCAAATTTAATTGGTCAAGGGTTGTTTAATGCACCTGATCAAGAAGTCAGGGGTTTGTATGATTTAATATCAGGTAGAAGTGTTACAGAAAAAGAAAATGAAAAACCACAAACAAAAATAAAAACAGAAACTCAAAACATGAAGACAATGAAAACAGAAGCTGAACAAAAAATGAAAGAGTACTATGAATTATTAGGTGGAGGCAAAGACGCTTCTATGAGTGATTGGTCTAGAGTATTTGTAGCAGCATCTAAAGCAGCACAAGAGTCAGGCGATGACCCTCTTGCTATGATTACTGCAGGAGCAGAAGAAGCTAATAACATAGGAGCAGAAGATAAAGAACTTGCTCAACAAGCAGCTGTAATGGGTTTACAAGACGTACAACAGAGACAACTTATGAAAGAAGATACTTTAAATAAAATAATGATATCTGGTGGGGTTGATTCTTTAGTTGAAGCAGAAAGAGTTTATGAAGCTGCTGAACAGGCTGGAGACATGTCTGCAATAGTACGTTTACCTATGAAAGGTACTGAAGAAGACGATACACAAACTCTACCTAACACAGTGTATACTGATATAGCAGGTATCTCCGGTAAACTATTTGTGGCTTATGACTCTGATATGAATCCAAAAATAACTAATAACTACCAAGAAGCCCTTAACCACTCGGAGGGATAGGGCATGGCAGCCGCATTAATATATAAGGGTTTTAAATATTTACCAAAAGTAGTTAAAACATTTGCAGAGGGAATAACAAGACGATCTCCAACCGGTGGTCTTCAAGCAAAATATTCTTTTAATGATAAACAGTTTCACAAAACATTTCCAGATACTGAATTAGGTTTTAAACAAGCCGTTAATTGGAGACTGTCTAATTTAGATAAAATTGCGGGTGGTAAAAAAATATTAACTGATGATGTATTTAAAGATTTTATAAATAAACCTTCTATTAAAAAACTTACAAAAAAAGAAATAGCAGAAAAGTTATCTAAAAACCATGTAAGTTTAACAAGAAAAGCTATTAAACCAGAAACTTTAATGTCTTACTATATTAGGACAGGAGAGAAAGCAAAAAGCAAGTTTAAAAATTATTCACTTCCTGAATTAAAAAAACAATTACAAGATAAAAAATCTCTTACCTATACTGATGAAAAATTAGCAGGGATGACAGACAAACAAATTAGAGTAGCTGCTGGTGATTTAAGGTATGAAGGAAGAATAGGTGCTAAAGCTCGTGCAAAAAAAAATAAAGAAGCACAACAGCGTTTTATGCAAACAGATAAATATGATACTATGGTTGCAAAGATGCACTCAAAACAAAGTGGTAGGTTTTTTGGAGAAACACCAACTGAACAAGTATTTTCACAAATTATTAGAGCATCAAATGCTTACACAAAACGTGATGGTGGAGTACCTCTGGGCACTCGTTATGAAGTTGTTGGTAAATTTCCATCTAAGAAAGAAATAATTGCAGCAGGAAAAAAAGATACTCCAAGAGATTCTTTGCGTAAATTAATGAGAAAAGTTAAAATTAAAGATAACGAAGCTGTAGGGCCTTATGAGTACATCACACTAGATAATTTAGAAGACTTTATGATACAAAGTTCTGGTAGAGGTCTTGGTAGAGCAGGAGAAGATAGTTTCACAGCAGCAATTAAACCTTTTGAATTTAGAGAGTTTATTAAAAAATTTAGATTACCAGATGGATCGCGTTTAAATGCTCGTTTAGGTAGACTAAAAGGTATTGATAGACCTCAAACTTTTAATGTTCATCATTATGATGGAGGGGTTGGAAAAAATGCGTACAGCTCACAAGTAGCACATGCTCAAGCTAACCAACAATTAGAAACTGTTTTAGGTAGAGGGTATCAAAATATTAAAAATGCAGAAAGAGGAACTCCTGGATTAGACGATATCTTAAGAACAGAAGGACAAGCGATAGATGATTTTACAAAACAAGTTGAAAAACTTGAGGCTTGGGGTGGAATACAAACTACTAATCAATACACTAAAGAATTAGTTGGTGTTCAACCGACAGCTGAAACTATAATTAAAGCAGGGTACAGAGGTTTAAATAGAAGTGCTGAAAAAAAATCTATAATTGATGCTGTAAAAAACAATTCTATTTACAAAGAAAAATTTGAACCTTTTGGTTTTAAAGACGGTGGACGAATAGAACTTAATGAAGGAGGCACTTCAGGAATAGAGCTTCCAAGCTTTGATGAGTTTTTAGAAATAAATGAAAATCAAAACGGTTTAATTGGTCAAGAGGCTGTAATGAAATCTATTAAGGATTTTTTTAAATCAAGAGGTAGACCTAACTATGCAAAAGGCGGTTCTATAAGAGAGCTGCGTGGTGGATCTAGTTATAATAACGACGTAGGAATGTTTCAATCAATCTTCTCGGGCATCGGTGCAGGTATCATTGATATACCTAGAGGAGCATTTAGTCTTGGAGCAAGCCTCGTGGACCTTGGATTAGGAACTAATTCTGCAGCTAGAGTAGAAAAGTTTTTTGATGATCTGACAACACTGGATGAAAAAGCAGAAGCAACAACTGCTGGTAAGATTACACGTATTATGACTAACTTAGGTATACCTGGTACATATGCTTTTAAAGCAGGATCTAGTTTAGCAAAAAACGCTTTGACTGCTAAGAAAGCAGGATCGTATTGGAAACCAACTAAAACAACAGCAGGGCAACTTGAAAAGACATTAACTAATAAAGGACGTATGTTAACAACTCTTGGTGGTGCAGCTGGTATTGGTATTAGTGATGCTATCTTTGTTGGAGACGCTGAAAGAGTTGGAACTCTTGGTGATGCATTTAACATAGGACCAACGCAACTTGCTGAAAACGACGAGAATGTTGCATCGCGGACCGTGATGAATAGAGTTAAGTTTGGTTTAGACTCAGCATTTTTAGGTGGCATTATCGGTGGAACGGGGACCGCTATTTCACAAGCTGTCAAAAGAAGTAATAACTTAAATCGTAATAATGATTTTATAGATAAAATATTAGAATACACAACTCCACAAGGTAAAAAAACTAAAGAGTTTTTTGAAATGGAACGTGAAATGATTGGTCTAAGATCAGCTGACGTCAACAGGGCGCAAGAGCTACACAGACAAATTGATAAACAGATAGATGCTCTATACCCTTTCATGGCTAGAGCTACAGGGTTTGGTGTACAAAAAGAAAGAGACGCTGTTGTTAAAGTTATTAATGATGCATTAGTGTCTAGTAAAAATGGTCCAAAGGTTACTCCTATTAAAGAAGATGGAGTTACTGTAGGAGCAAACTTTACTCTTGGAGACATGAGTGAGAAAGCTTTACAAGAAGTAAGAAAACTAAAACTTAAAGACCCTGATGAAATTATTAGAATAATGCAACAGTCTAGAAACATTATGGATGCTTCTTTTACTGACATTGGTAGTAATATTTTTAAATTTGGTGGAGGAACTAAAGAGGCAGCTGCAAACACGTTAGAAAGGTTTGATAAATTTAGAAAAGCTTTTGAAACTAAATCATTAGATTACATAAACGATACGTATCAAATTTTTGGAAACAAAAATAGTGAAGCATTAAAATCATTTAGACCTGCGGAAGAAGCTATAACAAATGCAAAAGAATTATTTAAACAGTTGTCTGTTTTAAGAACAGGTAAAAAACTTACTGATGAAGAAGCAGCGTTTGAGGTAGAACGTATTTTAGAGTCATCTAGAAAACAAAATAAATTTTTAACAGAAGGCGAAGCTCTTCCTTTGATCAAAGATGAATCAGGTTTTTTAAAAGATATTGCTGTTAAAGATTGGAACAAAGAATATTTACCTCTTAATAAAATTGCAGGTGAAGTATCAGAAGATGTTTTAGTTAACGGTCTTACTCCTAGAAAAATTATAGATAATTTATTTGGTAAAGTAGAAGATCCAAGTGCAACCATATTATCTACATTGGGTGATTTATCTTTAGTAAGACGTAAGCATGAATTTTTTGGTGATCTGTTTAACACTATGAATGGAAAACAATTTTTTGCTGATAGAAGAGACGCGGCAAGAATTTTTGGTGAAAACAATGTAGGTGAAAAACCAATACAAATGTTAGCAACTAATCCTGGTGGTAAACTAAACATAGAAGCAGTTAATCCACTAAATGGAATGTATACAAGTAAAGGTATTCAGGAAGCACTAGAAGGAGTTAATTCAGGTTGGTTTAGTTTTACTGAAGGAGATAATATGTTTTCTTCTTTTTATAACAACTTTATTCTTTATCCAAAAGCAACATCACAGTTAGCAAAAACAGTTTTATCTCCTATAACACACGCACGTAATTTAATATCTGCAGCTGCTTTTTCTGCTGCAAACGGAATTATACCTTTAATGAACAAAGAAGCTTTAGATGAAGCAATGGGAGCATTTACACAAGTTGGTGCTAGAGGTAGTGAAGCGGCTAATAAAAGATATAGAGAACTGTTAAGACTTGGTGTGGTTAATAAAAATGCTAGGTTAGGAGACTTAGAAGACTTACTTGCTGATGTTAACTTTGGGTCAAAAGCATCTCAGATTAGAGCACTACGATCATTTACAAAAACAGGAAGTAAACTAAAAGAAGTTGCAACTGATGCATACACAGCTGAAGATGATTTTTGGAAAATATTTACATTTGCATCAGAGCGTTCTCGTATTGACAAAGCTTTGCAAAAAGCAGGTATTGATCGTTCTGCTTTTGCAACATCAGCTGACAATGATTTAGGTAGGGCGTTTGGCAGTGTAGATGAATATCTAGATGAAGCAGCTGCAAACATTGTACGTAATAATGTACCTAACTATGATTATGTTTCTAAGTTTATTAAAGATTTAAGAAAAGCACCTCTTGGTAACTTTGTATCTTTCCCTGCAGAAATTATTAGAACAAGTGTTAATATTTTAGGCAAAGGATTAAAAGAGTTTAACTATATTGACCCTGTAACTAAAACAAGACCTTTCAGATCTATTGGCATGCAACGTATGGCTGGGTTTGGTGCAACTGCGGTAGCAATACCTTATGGAACAGTTGAAGCATTTAAAGCAGCATACGATGTAAGCGGTGTTGAAATGGATGCACTTAGACGTTTTGTTCCTGATTGGTCTAAGAACTCAACTTTAATACCTATTAAAGATGATGATGGTAATTTTAAATACATAGATTTTTCTCATGCTAACGCATACGACACAATGATTAGACCTTTTAAAACTATCATGAATGCAGTGGCTGATGGTAGAACAGACAACGATACAATTATGGAAGATTTGTTACAAGGTGTGGTTGAATCTACATCAGAACTTGGTTCGCCGTTTATTAGTGAATCTATATGGACACAATCAGTATCAGATATATTTTTAAGAGGTGGCCGTACTAGAGATGGAAGAAGATTATACACAGAGCAAACACCGTTTGGTGATCGTGTAGCTAAAGCTATATACCACATGACAGAATCACAGCTTCCAGGTTCACTTGCTCAAGGAAAAAGATTACTTCAATCAGTAAACAAAGACCCTGATAAATATGGAAGAACGTATGATCTTACTGATGAAATTGGAGGCATAGCGGGTCTGCGTGCTGTTGCTGTTGATCCGGTAACTTCTATGAAATTTAAAATTGCAAGTTTTAGAACTGGTATTAACAACGCTCGTCGTGAATTTACTTCTCCTTTACTTAGAGGTGGAGCAGTTACACCTGAACAAATTGTAGACAGATATAAAATAGCTAACGAATCTTTGTATAAAGTACAAAAAGAAATGGCTCAAGATTATTATGGTGCTCAAATACTTGGAGCTTCACCTAAAGCATTGAGAAACGAATTTAAAGATAGGGTGTCTGATTCTCAGCTGCGATCAATTATAAAAGGTGACTTTAAACCATTTATACCATCAGAAAATATTGAACAGGCATTCAGAGACAACGCTGCTAAGATAGGTCAGCAAGACCCTTATAGACAAGCTAGAACAACAATAAATCAAATAGCTAGGCAATATAGCCAATTAAAACTGTTTAGTGATTTCTTGCCTGATATACCAAATCCTTTCTCAGCAGTGGGTGTTGGCCTACCTGATTTAGGAATTACACAAAGTAGTTTACCTAGACTCAATACTAATATAAATTCACTTACTGGGGGAGGTTTCGGTACTAACACCAGCCAAACAATACAAAAAGGACAAAAAGTATTTGGATCTAACGATCCTGTCTTTGGAGGATAATTATGGAAATGGAACCACAAACAGAACGCGAACATATAATTTCAATACAAGGACACATAACCGGAGTGAAACGAGAACTAGATAATATAAAACAAGACGTGTCACACGTGCACAAAGACGTAGAGAAATTGGGCGGTAAGATAGACAAAATCTATTGGGTTGTTTTGACTACGGTGGGGGCCGTTGGTTTAATTGTTATTGAGACATTGTTAGGAATGATTAAATGATACCTATAGGAAACATAAACTTTGGCGAATTAGAAATACCTGGCAATATTCCTGATATTCCTGGATTTGGCGCGTCGATACCTGGAGGACCAGGAGCAGAACAACTGCCTCCTGGACTTGGAAAAATTAGCGGAATTGACATGGGGATAGCAGGGATAAGACCTGCTACTCCTAAACCACAATTAACAGACGGAGGTTATGGCGATACAGACCTTAGCAAGTTTCGAGCGGTAGAAAATCCATATTCTAATAAAGGTTTAGAAGGTCCGTACGCAGGAGTACTAGAAGATTTTAAAAACTCAGACTATTTTAGAGGTATTAATAGTTGGACTGGCATGTTTGGTTCGGGTGGCGCAAAAGAATTTAATCCTTTTGGAGCAGAAAGAGGTTTGTTTGGAGACGGTGATCAAGAAGCAGGCTTCTTACAGTTTTTAGATGAAACTATGGCTGACGGTTTTGGTGGTAGTGTAGGAGGAGATTTAAGACGTTCTCAATACCAAAACGCTTACAATGCTTTTAATCCTTTTGAAGGAGAAGGTAGAAAGTTTGACAATATATATGAACAGAGGGAAGGACAAAGTCGTTATTCACAAGTTCTTACTCCTGAACAAAAAGCTGAAGTAGCAAGATTTGAAGCAATGTCACCAGACGAACGTAGAGCTTCGTTGACAACAGCAACTATGGGTGCAGCAGGAGCACCAGATGTTCTTAATGTTGGAGGCGGTTCTCCTTTATATCAACAAGGCATTGATCCTAAGAAAATGCAAAATCAAATTTCAGTTGCCAACATTGATGACCAAGGCAATATAACCGGGCAGACTGGAGTTAGTAGAGTGGTTGCACAATACGGTAACATAAATGATTTTGATAGTTTTTCACCAGAGCTACAGGCAGCGATAAATGGTTATCAATCGCGCCCTGAAGGAGGATCTTCAGCTTTTACAGAGTCAATTAACGGGGCACTCCTAGGACCAGACGGAAATCCAATGCAACCTACTGGTTTTGATTCAACACCAGTTGGTGGTCCGAAAATAGATTTCAGTGCACCAATTGGATCACCAGCAAATCCTTTTGGTGATCCAACGGAAACAGCACCACCAGGTTCACTTGGACCTGACACAGGATTTGGTCCATCTAATATGCAGCCAATGTATGAAACAAATTTTAAACAAGCAGGTGTGCCAGAATATTTTACAAATGCTATGCCTGATTTTGGAGAACCGCCAACTCAACAACCAACAGGTGGTATGAATTCTGATTTTGCAAACCAATTATTAAGTGGCATAGGTAATTTGTTTGACAAATATTTATCAAGCCCAAGTATGAAACAAAATAATTTAGGTATGGGTTCTACTAATCAAATAACACCACCTACTCCACCAGAACAAATGATGACAGCAGACACACAAAGCTCTATGCCTAACTCTCTAGGTAGTCAAGGAATGTTTACACCTGGCCGAGGTTATTAATGAATTTATCAAACAACTTTACATTAGCAGAGCTAACTAAATCTCAAACAGC
>CEOP01007091.1_pt1 | contig 12451 bp, 9 predicted proteins | sample 361301 | NCBI WGS metagenome assembly CEOP01 (sample SAMEA2619548, study PRJEB7988) | marine metagenome | biome: marine biome (ENVO:00000447); feature: deep chlorophyll maximum layer (ENVO:xxxxxxxx); material: "saline water (ENVO:00002010), including plankton (ENVO:xxxxxxxx)" | depth 55 m
TCTGATATAGAAAGAATTCGTAATTTCTCAATAATTGCGCATATTGACCACGGTAAATCAACTATAGCAGATAGAATAATTCATAAATGTGGGGGCCTAACTGATCGAGAAATGAAACAACAAGTTCTCGACTCAATGGATATTGAGAGAGAAAGAGGAATAACAATCAAAGCTCAAACAGTAAAATTAAAGTACAAATCTAAAGACGGAAAAGAATATATACTTAATATTATTGATACTCCCGGACATGTCGATTTTGGTTATGAAGTTAGCCGCTCACTTTCCGCTTGTGAAGGGTCTTTATTAATTGTTGATAGCACTCAAGGTGTTGAAGCTCAAACTTTGGCGAATGTTTATCAGGCTTTGGAAATAAATCACGAAGTGATTCCAATATTAAATAAGATTGATTTACCCGCTTCAGATATTGAAAAAACAAAAAAAGAAATAGAGGATGTAGTAGGAATAGAAACAAACAATGCTATTTCTTGCTCAGGTAAGACTGGTGAAGGAATTGATGATATTTTAGAGGCAATAATAAATAAACTTCCTTCTCCAAAAGGGCATCAAAACGATAAGCTAAAATCATTATTGGTTGACAGTTGGTATGATAGTTATTTGGGTGTTGTAATTTTGGTAAGAGTTATAAATGGAAAAATTACAAAAAATATGAAAATAAAATTAATGTCTAACGGCCAGGAGTATATTGTTGAGAAGGTTGGTGTTTTTACGCCAAAACCTATAGACATGAACGAACTTAATTCAGGAGAAATAGGATTTATTATCACAGGTATAAAATCACTATCAGAAACTAAAGTGGGTGATACTATTTGTGATGCTTCAAATCCAATTAAGACACCTTTACCAGGATTTAAACCTAGCAAACCAGTTGTATTTTGTGGTTTATTCCCAGTAGATAGTTCAGAGTACCAAAAACTAAAAGACGGACTAGCAAAACTAAAACTTAACGATGCGAGTTTCTCTTATGAACCAGAGTCATCTAGTGCACTTGGCCTTGGTTTTAGATGTGGATTTTTAGGCTTGCTTCATCTTGAAATTATTACCGAAAGATTAGAAAGAGAATTTGATGTTAATCTCATCACCACAACACCTGGAGTAATTTACAAAGTACATAAAAATAATGGCGAGGTAATAGATCTACAAAATCCAACTAATATGCCTGATCCCTCTCAAATTTTAAAAATTGAAGAGCCCTGGATAAAATCTACAGTTATTACCCCAGATGAATACTTAGGTTCTATAATTAAAATATGCCAAGATAAAAGAGGCATTCAAACTAATCTAAGTTATTCGGGAAATAGAGCAGTTTTAACTTATGATCTTCCACTTAACGAAGTTGTTTTTGACTTTAACGACAGACTCAAATCTGTCTCAAGTGGTTACGCAAGTTTTGATTATGAGATTTCAGGATATAGAGAAGGCAAGCTGGTTAAACTTGGAATTCTCGTGAATACTGAACCTGTAGATGCTTTAGCAATGATTATACATAAAGACTTTGCACAAAAAACTGGAAGACAGGTTTGTGAAAAGCTTAAAGATCTTATTCCTAGGCACAATTTTATGATCCCAGTACAAGCAGCTATTGGAAGTAAGATAGTTGCAAGAGAGTCGATTAAAGGTTTTAAAAAAGATGTACTGACAAAAATTCATGGCGGGGGTGCAACTGATAGAAAAAGGAAACTTTTAGAAAAACAAAAAAAAGGTAAAGCAAGAGCAAAACAATTCGGAAAAGTTGAAATACCCCAAGAAGCTTTTATTGGAGTTTTAAAGATAAATAAAAACGAGTAGTTAGAATGATATTTAAGTACAGGCCTGAAATAGATGGATTAAGAGCTATAGCTGTATTTTCAGTAATATTATTTCATGCTGGTTTAAATTTGTTCAAAGGAGGATTCGTTGGAGTTGATGTTTTTTTTGTAATAAGCGGTTACCTTATTACTTCAATCATTTTAACAAATCTTGACAATAAAGATTTCTCCACAATGTATTTTTATGAAAGAAGAGCAAGGAGAATATTACCAACTTTAATAATAACTATTTTTTTTAGTCTTATAATATCTTTTTTCCTTTTTAGTTCTAAAGACCTAATTTTTTTTTCTAAAAGTGTAATTTCATCTCTTACCTTCTGGTCTAATCTTCAATTTCATAATGAAGCAGATTATTTCGCAAAAACAAGTGAGTTTAAACCTCTTTTACATACCTGGAGTTTATCTATAGAAGAACAATTTTATATTATTTTTCCCTTGATAATATTATTTTTTATTTCCATCAAAAAAAAATTTCTTAACATATTTATAATAACTGTTTTTTTTATGAGTCTTTTATTTTCTCAATGGTCAGGAAATCTCTCAAAAAACTATCCTTTTATTGATAATGAATTAAATTTTTTTTCACAATCAGATTACTCATCTTTTTTTATGCCATTCGGAAGAATATGGGAAATATCTTTAGGAGCTATTTGTGCTATAATACTAAAAAAAAATTTAGTTAAAGATAGTAAGATTTCAAATTTTTTGTCTCTCACAGGATTTATTTTAATTTTTTTTTCAGTATTTTTTATCTCAGAAAATTATCCATTTCCAAGTTTTTATACTTTAATCCCTACCATCGGAACAGCTTTAGTTATCTTGTTTAGTTTTAAAAAAACTTTTATAACAAAAATTTTAAGTTTTAAATACTTTGTGTATTTAGGATTATTATCGTACAGTTTGTACTTATTTCATTTCCCAATTTTTACCTTTTTGAAATATCTTAACATAGAAGTAAATTCTATATTGTTGATACCTTTGTTGACAGGCATAATACTAATTTCTTTTCTTAACTGGAATTTTATAGAAAAACCAATGAGAAAAAAAAATGTAAAGATTAAAAAGTTTTTAATTTTAATTGGAACATCATATCTACTTCTTATATTTATTTCATTTTATTTTATTAATTTTAAAATTAAGGGAAAAAACTATATCGAGGATCTGCCAATTAAAATACAAAATTCTCTTGATGTTTTACCCAAAGAAGTAGTTAGGTGTGTTGGTGTAGAACTTAAAAAAGATAATTTTTTAAAAAATGATTTATGTTTTATAGGTAACAAAAATAATAAAAAAATTGATTTTGTCATATATGGCGATAGCCACATATTAGCTTATTATAAAATCTTTAATGATTATTTAACAAGGGTTAATAAAAAAGGATTATTCATTGGATATCCTGGATGTCCACCAATCCCTGATATTTATACAATTAGATCAGATGAAAGTAGAAAAAATTGTAGAAAGTTAAATGATAAGATACTCCAGCTTGTAAAAAATAAAAATATTTCTAATTTAATACATATTGCACGATGGTCTTACTATACAGGAGAGGAACTACCTAATGGGGAATTTAATCCAATAAATAATATTGTAAATTTCAATACTGATACTGAAGAGTCAAAAAAGGTTTTTGAAAAATCAGTTGGTAATAGTTTAGAAAAATTTGGCAATATGAACCTAAATCTCTATATACTCGAGCAACCGCCATTTCAAAACTTTTTCCCATCAGATGTTTATTTACGATCTTATAATAAAGATAAAAAAATTTTTTTAGATAAAATAAACTATTATTCTATTAAATATAAAAAATATATTTTTAATCAAATATTTAGCAATTCTATTTTACAGGTTAATTCAGAAAAACATAAAAATATCCATTTCATAAAAATAAGTGATATTTTTTGTAATAATAAAAAACAAATATGTAAAATAGGAAATGAAAACAATTCTTTTTATTTAGACAGAAATCATTTAAATGAATATGGTGCAAAATTAGTTGGTAACAAAGTAATAAATAAAATTAAATGAATAAACATAATTTAATAATTTTAACTAATGAAAAAATTTATGAAAAAAAAGAAAGCTATTGTGACAACATTGACATTAAAAATTTATCAGAGAAATTAAGCAATTACTTTAATGTTAGTCTAATAGGAAGAAAATCTGATCAAAAAAGAGCGCATAAGATAAATTTAAAAAATATTAAGATATTTGAAAATATATTTTCAATATTTTCCAAATTAACTAAATTTGATAAAAGTACAAAATATTTAATCGTATCAATTACACCATTTACGTTTTTTAATTTGTTAATACTAAGGATTTTAAAAAAAAAAGTATTCGTATACTTAAGAAGCGATGGATTTTCAGAATATAAAAAGATCATAGGATTTCTTGGCCCTATTGTGTATGGAACTATGTTTTTTCTTTCTACAAAATTATCAATACTCATCAGTTGTAGAAACTATATACTCAGGGGAAAAAGGGGATTCACAGTTAAACCCTCACAATTAAATGAAAAATGGTTAACAAACAAAAAAAGTTGTGACTTATCGAGTATAAATTTATTGTATGTGGGACGATTAAAAATTGAAAAAGGTGTTCACTCTTTAATCAAAATTTTAAAAAATAAGGAAAATATAAGTTTAACAATGGTAGGAGCAGAGAGTTTTCAACAGAATAATTTTGATCAAAAAAATTTAAAGGTACTAGGTATAGAGACAAATGAAGATAAGTTAATAGAACTTTATGACTCTCATAATATTTTTATTTTGCCGTCATTTACGGAAGGTCATCCTATGGCTTTGATAGAAGCGCTATCTAGATTGAGACCAGCAATAGTTTTCAGTGAAATAGAACATGTTATTGGTGATAAAAAAGGAATTTTTGTATCTAAAAGAAACTATGATAGCCTAGAAAAAACAATTCAGCACATAATTAAAAACTATAAATCTATTCAAGAAGAAATGCAAAAAAACATTTTACCTACCAATTACAGATTTATTGAAGACATTAAAAATATAATTTTAGATAATTAATTTTATGAGTAAAAAAATTGTAATAATAATTCCTACACTAAATGAAAACGATAATGTAATTTTTTTATACAATGCAATTGTTAAGAGACAAAAAATCCCAATATTATTTATTGATGATAATTCTACTGATGGAACAAGAGATAAAATATACGAATTATCTAAGAAAAATAAAATGGTTAGATTTATCTTCAGAGAAAAAAGATATGGAATTGGATCTGCTCATAGAGAAGGCATTAATTGGGCATTAAAAAAAAATTATAATGCATGTATCACAATGGATGCAGATAGAACACATAATCCTTTAGAAATAAAAAACTTATTAAAAAAATTGAAAAAAAATAAAGCTGACATAATCATAACTTCTAGATTCATAAATAAAGGTTCACTAGAAGATTGGCCAGTCTTAAGAAAATTTATTACAAAAATAAGATTTTACCTGGTAAAACTCATCTTAAATACCAATCTAGACTCTTCCGGTGGTTTTAGATGTTACAATCTTAAAACTATTAAAAAAAAGGATTTTCAATTTGCAGAAAATAATGGATACTTTTTTTTAATAGAAAGTTTATTTTATTTTCAAAAATTGAAATATAAAATAGTTGAGGTTCCCGCTAAACTTAAATTTAGGGTTTCTGGAAAATCGAAAATGCGTTTTATAGATATACTTTCTTCTCTAATAAATTTATTTAAATTATCAATATCTAATAAATTGTAAATTTAGTTTATATGATAATTTTGTAGAAAATAAGTATTTAAGGGGTACTTGTTTTTTATAACTTCAAATTTTTTTCTATTCTTTGAAAAAGAGTATTTTTTATAATTTAGTTTTTTTAAAAAAAATTCTATTTTTTTTATATTTTTATCTGTTTCTACAATTAAAACAGGTCTATCTTTTTTTATAGTATTTCCTAAGCCTTTGACAACAGAGAGTTCATGGCCATTCACGTCAATTTTAACCAAAGAAATTTTATATTTAATTTTTTTTACTTTTTTAAGATTTATATATTTCTGAATAATCGAGACACCTTTTTTAAATTTAAAATCAGTATTAATTTGTTTAATTAAATCTTTTTTATTATAAAAAGTATAGGTTATTAAGTCTAAATTTTTTCCAAAAAATTTATAACGAGGATAAAAAACTTTAAATTTTTTATTATTTTGACCTATACCATAGTCATAAATTAAAAGATCATTTAATTTTAAATTTTTTAATGTTTTTACATAAGGCTTGTTAGGCTCAAAGCACAATATCTTATTAGTATTTAAATTATTTTTAAAAAATTTTGTAGCCACTCCGTCACTTGCACCCACATCTATTATATTGATTTTTTTTCCTAAATTAAGATATTTTACTCCATGAGCATCATCTTCAAATATATTTGTAAATCTTATCAAATATCTTACAAAAAAATAAACTAAAGGATGGCTTCTAATAATTTTTTCTAAAATTTGAAATAAACCAGAACTGGCAGTTTTAGATATATTCATTTAATTTATTTTTCTAATTATTGATAAATCAACTCCATTTCTAGATACTTTAAAAATATTTTCGCCCTTAAATTTATTGAAACAATTTGTTAATTCATTGTTTTTGTCAGATGTTGTTGTTCTATTGGTCATAATTATAAATTCAGAATTTAAAGAATTACCCATTAAGTAATTTGTATAACCAAACTTTTTCAAATAGTATTTTGGAACAGATTTAGATACCCCACAAACTGCGAAAGTAAATTCTGTATTTTTGGAAAAATTCATTTTTTTTATTAGTTCCTTAATTGAACCACCCCAATAATCATTTTCAAATTTATTGAAATGATTTTCTTTATTTCCATTAAAAATATTTAAATATGTATACTGATATGGTGTAGTCATTATAAAGTTAAAAAAGAAAAAGGTAAAAGATAATATTAAAAAACCAGATAAAAATTTTATAATTCTAAATTTAATTTTTTCCCAGAGATAAAAAATAGTTAATGCTGGAATTATACAGAAATAAGGTATCATCCATAGTACGTGTCTAAGTCCGTCGTAAATAGAAAATGGAGTAAAATATAATAATAAAAATGGATATAATAACATTGATAAAATTATTATTAATTTATAATTAAATAATTTTATTTCTATTTTGAAAAAATTAGGTGATCTAATCAAAGAAAATAAAAAAATTAGATATGAAAATAAAAGGTATTCAGGTGATCTCATTAAAATATTAATAAGAAGATATGACTTTGGAATTTCATTATAGTTAAAATATTCACCATTAAGTAGTAAGTAAGGATATCCTCTCCATAAGTCAGAAAAAGCCCACTCTGAAAAAAGACTAAAAGGCAAAACTAAAATATTTTCATGGGTATCAATCCAAAATAAAATCAAAATTGAATAAAATATTGCAAAACAAATCAATAAATCTTTGATAATTTTTTTTGGTAAAATCTTACTTTTGTTAAATTTTTTTATGAAGAATATTTCAACAATAAAAAAAATAAATAAAGGAATTAAAGATCCTAAAAAGAACAGATTTATACCCGTACCGACAGCTGCAAGCAACCCTACTAAATTTAAATATTTATTTGCATGTGTTTGAATATATTTAATACTAAAATAAAATATCCAAATATGACAAAAGGCTATAATAGTGTCTTTACTATTAAAACCCATATGTCCAAAAAAAGCTGGGAAAAAAAATAAAATTAAAAAAGCTATATCCCCGACTCTTTTATTAAATAAGTTATTACAAAGTTTTTTTAAACCAATAATTGCTGTTATAGAAAAAATAAGATTAATTATATGACTAGCTTCAATATGAAAATTTATTGGAAAAGCCTGAACTATTAAATATTTTAGGGCATAGTAAATTGGAGAATAAAATTCTCTCCTAAAGATATCTTCGGGTTCAATTGTTCCTAATGAAAATAAATACTTTACGGCTATTTTACCTTGGTTTGAGAGTGTAAATTCATCCCAAGAAAAACCAATCGAAATAGAACAATATAATGCAAAAAAAATAAGAATTACAAATAGAATATTTTTATTGGATTTAAGCATCTAAGATAAGAATTTAATTTTCTATTTCTGAGAACTCTTTTTTTATTTTTTTGTAAAATTTGTAGAAAAGAATTTTATCTTCATCATTTAAGATTTTATCTTTTTCCAGTCCATTTTTAATTTCTTTTCTAATTTTAATTTTTACTTTCTCAATGTTTTCTTTATTATTTAATTGAAGTAATTGATTAATATTTTCAAGCTTATCTGCAAAAATAAGATTATATGTTACATTGATAATTATAATTATTGAAAAGGTTATTGCTATGACTTTTATAAAGAAAATTTTTAAGCTATTTTGATTATTTTTTTCCATACAATTAATATTTTTTTATCACACTTTATTCATATTTTAAAATTAGAGTTAATTATACATTGAAATTTTTACTTAAATTTAATAAGAGTTTTCTATGATTATGCTTGATATCATTGGTTATTCCTCCAATAGCTAAATGAAATAAAATTGGAGAGGTGGCCGAGTGGTTGAAGGCGCACGCTTGGAAAGCGTGTAAACGGGAAACCGTTTCGAGGGTTCGAATCCCTCTCTCTCCGCCATTTTTAATAATATTGCACAACTTCATAAATATAATATGATCGTATGGTCGTCGTATGGTCGTCATCAACTAAGGATAAAAATGGATATTGAAAAAATATTTAGTAAAATTGGTTTTAATATAAAACCTAATGATGATTATAGAAAGGCATACTCATACAGGTTTAAAAAAGGTATTTACAAGTTAATTAATCTAGACAGAAAATTTACTTTCAATAATTGTGTCATCGACAAAGACGTAGAAAATATAAAACTCAAAAAAGCACTTCTTAAAATTGATAGCATGTCTACTTATGCTATAGGTCATTTAGTCAATCAAATTTGTAAAAGTTTAACTGAAAATCAAATTTATTTAAATATAGGATGTTGGAAGGGTTTTACTTTAATATCTGGTATGGTCGATACCGCATGCAAAGTGATTGGAGTAGATAATTTTTCACAGTTTGATGGACCAAAAAATGAATTTTACTCAAATTTTCAAAAGTTTCAAAATGAAGACAAACACTTTTTTTATGATGAAGACTATAAAATTTTTTTTAAAAATTTTGAAAAGAAAAACGAAAGAATTAGCTTTTATTATTATGATGGTGAACATTCTTATAAAAATCAATTTGACAATCTTCATATAGCAGATAATTTTTTAGACAAAGAATCAATAATTTTAATAGATGATATAAATTTTCCTGAAGTAGAAAATGGCACAAATGATTTTTTAAGTAAAACTAGTTCAAATTATAAAGTGCTAAAAAAAATAAAGACTGCCAACAATCATTGTCATCCAAGTTTTTGGAATGGTATAATGATTTTAGAGAAGCAATAGCAAGAAAAAGGTATCCACATACAACTAAAAAGAGTCTTAAGATATGATCACGAATCATTTAAATTATGATTAAGGGCAGCTAAGGGAGACTGAGGCTGCCTTTGCCATTTAAAGTCTCTTTATTCCAATTATATTTAAATTCGCTGTTTGTTTTATTTTTGCAATAGTTTGATTAATTCCCATGATAACAGTTTTTTTCATTGGCCCGTAAGCATGAATTAGTTTTTTATTTGATATAGCAATAGCAACATGGCCTTTCCAAAAAATAATATCATTCTTCTTAATTTTATTTAATTTAACATTTCTTTTAAAAAATTTTACTTGGTCTTTGGCATCCCTGGGGCAGTATTTTTTATCAAAATTAATAAATACCTGAACTAAAGCTGAACAATCTATTCCTTTAAAAGATTTACCTCCCCATTTATATTTTATATTTTTAAAAATACTTATTTTTTTAAAGGGGTTTTTTTCTCTAAAAGATAAAGGTTTCACATCTTTTTTATTCACCCAACCTTTATCAAATCTTAAAAAATTGGCTTTTTTTCCTGTAACTTTTATTTTCGAACCAAAAGTTAATTCACCAGCCCCCCTTTTTTTATTCGAAGACTTATAAATTTTTGTTTTTAAAATAGATACTTTATGCGTTGGTTTTAAAAAATATGAAAACTTTTTATTTAAAATATAACCTTTGTAATTGTCTTCTTTAACTTTAATTTTGATCCACTTTTTGCTTCTCTTTAATATTAAAAAACTATCTCCATATATCATCTGCGTTACAATCTCAGATTTAGTAGATGGTTTTTTATAAAGATTTATTATAGGAAAATTATTTGTTAAAAATTTAATCATTCAATTTTAACTTATCTTTTATCATGTAAAGAAATATCAAAGATGGTATCACCATTATCGCTGTTATGATAAAAAATGTTCCCCAATCTCCATTCAGCCAGTCGACTAAAGCTCCAGATGATGCTGCTAAAGTGGTTCTACCCGCAGTACCTATTGATGCAAGTAGGGCATATTGTGTTGCAGTATAAGTTCTATCAACAAGCAAAGAAATAAAGGCGACAAACGCAACCGTCGCAAAAGCTGCAGCAATATCATCAAATATAACTGCAATAGCAAATAATAATTCAGATTTTCCTGACCAAGCTAGTAATGAGAACAATAGATTTGTTGAAGCCATCAATATTCCGGATACAAACATAGCTTTAATAACTCCAGAACGAATAGCAAATAAACCTCCAAGCAAAGTAAAAATTACAGTAGTTATCCAACCAAGCCCTTTAGAGTAAAGCGCAATATCAGATTTGGTAAATCCAATTTCTTTATAAAAAATCACCGACATTCTTCCTAAAAAAGCTTCACCAATTTTAAAAAGAAATACAAACCCTAAAATTGCTAAAGCAATATTAAAACTGTTTTTTTTAAAAAAACTCATAACTGGACCAATTACTGTACTAGTCAACCATGCAAAAACTTTAGCCATTATGTTAGAGGATCCTAATTTAGCTTCTATCATCTTGTCAGTTTCTCTTTGTTTTTCCACTCTGTCAGTAGGCTGAGGCTCATTCACAAACATAAGGCCGATATTGCAACAAATTATTATTATTCCTAAAATTAAAAATGTAATTTGCCAATAATTTTCAAAACCTAACTGTTGAAAATATTCAGCAGCATTTAAAGCAACAACGCCACCTAATTTATAACCCGTCCACCATCCAACAACAGCCATCGCTGCACCAGCTTGCATTGACTTACCTTCGTGTTCACCAATTTGTTCTATTCGTAATGCATCAACTGTTATGTCTTGGGTTGCAGACGCTATTGCTATAATTAAACCAATACTAATCACAAGAGCTAAATTTGTAGTTGGGTTTATAAAACTCCAACAAACTAAACTAACTAGGATTATAGTTTGCATAGAAATAATCCATCCACGTCTATGGCCCACTTTATCTGTAAGCCAAGGTATTCTTATTCTGTCAATAATTGGAGCCCATAAGTAATTAAATGCATAAACAGCAAAAATTAAACCAGCCCAACCAATAGTACTTCTACTTAAACCATCTTCTTTTAACCAAAGGCTTAAACTGCTTCCAATTATTACCCAAGGAAAACCACTGATGGCCCCTAATAATAAAATTTTGATCATTCTCCGATCAAAATAAACAGAGAAAGTTTCCGACATTGAATGTTTTTTGTATATTTCCATAATTTAATTTCTCCAAAACGACGGAAAAAATAAAACTAAAATAGCGAATAATTCCAATCTACCTAACAACATACCAAAAGCTAAAATCCACTTCGAAATATCCGGAATGCTTTTATAATTACCATCAGGACCTATTATTTCACCTAAACCAGGCCCAACATTAGATATGGCGCTAGCTGCTCCTGAAATAGCAGTTAAAAGGTCTAATCCTGTTAAAGATAAAAGTAGTGCTATAATTAAAAAAATGAATAAAAAAGAAAAGATAAAAGTAACAACTGACTTTATAAAATCATCAGAAATTTTTTGATTATTATACTTCATTATAATCACACTATTTGGTGAAATAAGTTTCTTAATTTGATTCTTTAAAAAAATGATTAACATTTGTAGTCTAAATATTTTTATTCCACATGCTGTTGACCCTGCACACCCACCTATAAACATCAAAAATAAAAAGAAAATTAAAGAAAATTTACCCCATAGACCAAAATCATCAGTTACATATCCAGTGCCTGATAAAATTGAAATTACATTAAAAAATGATATTCTAAGACTATCAATGATTGTAGTTTCCTCACTAATTATAAATAAATAAATAAACATAATTATAATTGAAAAAATAAGAATATTTACTAACCCTTGTATTTGAATATCTTTTATAAAAATTTTTCTATCTCCTTTCAAAAATTTAAGATAGGTTATAAATGGTATACTTCCTAATATTATAAATATACTTGCAACAATCTCTATATTGGAACTGCTAAAAAAACCTATAGACTCGTTATGTGTAGAAAAACCTCCAGTAGCTAGAGTAGTCATTGAATGTGCCACACTATCAAAAATAGACATTCCAAATAGCCAGTAAAAAAATGCACACATTAAGGTTAAAACCAAGTATGTAGAAATTAAAATTGTTGCTACCTCAAGAGTTCTGGGTAAAATTTTTTCTGTTGATAA
>CEOP01069303.1_pt1 | contig 12447 bp, 7 predicted proteins | sample 361301 | NCBI WGS metagenome assembly CEOP01 (sample SAMEA2619548, study PRJEB7988) | marine metagenome | biome: marine biome (ENVO:00000447); feature: deep chlorophyll maximum layer (ENVO:xxxxxxxx); material: "saline water (ENVO:00002010), including plankton (ENVO:xxxxxxxx)" | depth 55 m
ACGAGGAAGTGAATCTGAGCGTTGGCCCAATACCAGAGAACTATCAGATTGATGATGGAAACTCATCCTGGAGTGAGTTCAATACCTCCATCACGATGGATATGACAATCGAAAGTATTGACGTGGTTGTTGATATTTCCCATACTAATCGAGGAGACTTGGAGATAGTACTAGTCTCGCCGTCCGGGAAGGAGTCATGGCTAGCCGAGGAGAGGAATGACAACAACAATGACTATGATAACTGGACATTCAACACTGTTCACCATTGGGATGAATCATCAATAGGAAACTGGCAATTGAAAGTCAGAGATGTTGAATCTGGCGGGAGTGGGACATTGAACCACTGGTCAATGATATTACATGGCACTGATGCGGATCTTGATCACGATGACGATGGTTTAGAGGATATCAATGAGACGGAGATTTGGGGGACCGACCCATTTGATCCAGATACTGATGGAGATGGGCTGAACGATTATGAGGAAGTAATGAATTACGGGACCAATCCATTGTCATCTGATTCAGACCTCGATGGAGTGGGAGATCTCGAAGAAATAACCATATTCAGTACGAATCCTTTGGATAGCGATACTGATGATGACGGGTTGAGCGATGGGGCTGAAATTAACTTCTGGGAGAGTGACCCAAATATTTTCGACCCAGATGATGATGGGGATTTGTTCTATCATTTCAATGACTGCGACGACGACGACCCAATGGTGAACCCCGGGAGGCCCGAGATACTAAACGGAATAGATGACAATTGCGATACTATGACTGATGAGGGGTTTAACTTCACAGATTCTGATGGCGATGGTCTTTTCGATTGGCCCGAATATTATACTTATTTCACGAACCACTTAGACAGTGACTCTGATGATGATGGATTGGATGACGGTACCGAAGTACTGACCTATCAGAGCAATCCTAATTTGGCTGACCCGGATGATGACGATGATGGATGGTATTGGTTCCAAGATTGCGACGATCAGGATGAGTTCAGATCGCCTGGTCTGAATGAGGTCCTCGATGGAATAGACAATGATTGTGATGAGATAATGGATGATGGATTCGAATCAATAGATACCGATGGTGATTTGCTTAGTGATTTCGAGGAGTATCATAATCTATCGACTAACCCTTACAACGGGGACACAGATGGAGATGGGTTGCCAGATGGATATGAAATACAGGTAACAAAAACCGACCCGGTATTGGCTGATCCGGATAATGATGGAGATGGGGAGTACTGGTTCGAAGATTGTGATGATCAGGATGCAGGCAGAGCTAGTTATCTCACCGAGGCCCTAGATGGCAAGGACAATGATTGTGATGAAGAGGTGGATGAAGACTTTGTCGATATTGATACAGATTCTGACGGTTTGAAGGACTATGCCGAGTTTCATAACTACTTGACATCGGCTACTGATCCAGATACGGATGGAGATAGCTATCTCGATGGTGAAGAAATTATAGAAATGGGATCCAATCCACTTATTTTCAATATTGATGGCGACTCAGATGGTTTCCTTGATTTTCAAGATTGTAATGATTTGGTTTCTTCGATAAATCCCGGTTCCAGTGAATCATGGAATGGAATAGATGATGATTGTGATGAGATAATCGATGAAGACGTCTCGAGACTAAGCTTGATATCACCTGTTCCGAATGATGCGGACATTGAGTCTTGGGATACCAAGGACCATGTGCTTGAGATTGGCATCGAAAATATTCCCGAGGGGGTTGAATATATCATCAGTTGGAAGATAGGTGACTACTCTCTAGAAGGACTATATTCTGGTGACAATAATGTATCTATGCCATCTTTAGATTGTGACTCTCCAGAAGTAAATCTAGAGGTTTATCTATGCTCCGAGGGTACGAGTTTGCAACAGGTTTCGGCTTCTATGATTGACAGTGGTGAGCTCACTGAGATGACTTGGACTTTCGAAATGGTAATTTCAAAAACCCCTACTAGCTTATCCGAAAAGGTGGTTTCTTTCATCTTAACACCTTCAGGAGTTGTAATAGCTATAGCTGCTATCGCTTCTTTGCTGGGAATTAGCTACCTAGTTGGAGCACGGATTTCATATCGAAGAGAATTGAATGAGGCTTACCAGTTCTACCAGATTTCTTCGAGAGATAACGAGACTGGTTTGGCCAAAGCAAACTCTAACGAGAATGACTTTTCATATTCTCTGCCAAGCGCACCTGATCTCTCTTCGATGATATCCTCTTCGAGTAATAATCAGGCAATAGACCAAGATGACATTCCTCCGCCACCCCCTCCGGGTTCTTACTGAGATGGATCTGCTTCGGCGGCTTCTTCGTCTGGACCAGTTGGAGGATTGGTAGACCATTCACCATCGACACTTCCGCCAGACCATTCCCCTCCGACGGTAATATCCTCTACCTCGTCATCATCCCTCCATACTGGATCCCCATCAGCACCGCTTATGACCAAGCAATCATCCTCATCCAGCCTCTTCCTGATTGTCTTTACTCCTTTGGTAACTGGTAAGATATGCCCCACTGGAGTCCCGGCAGTAACGAAGGGGTTCGTTGCTGAACATATCATCAATCCATTAGTAGGAGAGATGACGTCATGTGATTCCAAAGGGCTCTCGGGATTGGTAACTGTTGCTACCACCTCTCCTTCCTCTACAAAGCTTCCAGCAGGGGCTAGTACATCCAGAAGACCGCCTTGATCAGATCTAATCCATAGTGACCCAGAAGCTAAGATTCTGAAGCTTGGCCTGCTTGGATGGCCCGGAATCATCCTTAGTGACCTGAGGACATTTAGAATGCCATAAAGAGAAACTTGGACTGATTCTGGATCTAACTCATCGGGGCCCCCTCCTTCGAATGTAATACACGCTATATCATAATCGTTGGTGACTCTTCTGAGAGAGCCCTTTGGACCTGCGTTATCCAAAATTGCCTCGATTCCAAACGATCTGGCAATTCTATTGCTGGATGCATGTGCAAGATTAGCACGTATTTGAGGCATGTTTGTCCTACCTACTGCAGCTGTGTGCAAATCTACGACATAATCGCTACCTGCAATGATTTTATTCCATATCCTATATGCTACCCGATAAGAGGTGTTACTATCTGGCTTGCCAGGAAATGACCTGTTCAGATCTCTGCCGTCTGGCATGTATCGACTCTTGATTTTATACCCTGGCATGTTCACAACAGGAACTATCCTAATCGTTCCCGAGAGGACCTCCGGATCTATCGCCTTACCGGGGCCAATGAAATTAGGACCAGTCAAGTATGTCAGAGCTAATGGCCCCACCAACTCATTTCCGTGGACAGCCCCCAATAGAGTTACTACAGGACCCGGGCGAGAACCATGAACAACTGTTACAGGAATTGGCCATGACTCTCCAATCTCAACAGCGAGTAGATCGAAGTCCATTCTCCTTATTGTCCCAGGAAGAATTCTCTTTCTTAGGAAATTATGATTCTTGGGACCACTCTGACGGGACCACTTCTTTGGAGTTCCAGTGCTTCCCTCTAGAGCTTTCTCAATCTCGATTCTCCTCCTCTTTGGAATCTGATTGGCGACCTTGAGAGGGGCGAACCTCCTCCTCTTAGAACGAGGGAGTAGACTCTCTGGTCTTTCGGAGCTTGGCTCGTCTTCTGAGCCCCCTTCGGAATTGGACAACGCTCCTCCCAGTAGGTTTGGCATAAATAGGATACCATAGGACGACAATGGGAATTATTCAATTCCTTAAGCCATTTCCACCATCATATGAGTGGAGGTTCCGAGCTTTCTGTACAAGAAGAATTCGCGCCCAATAGCATATGTTTTGGATGTGGGCCGGCTAATACTAAGGGACTGAAAATAAGATCTTTCAGGACTGAAAATGGACTATGCATGGAATTTAATCCTGAGGAACACCACCAGGCCTTTCCTGGGATGGTAAATGGAGGAATACTGGGAGCACTCCTTGACTGTCATGGAAATTGGACTGCCGCAGTGGCGCTAATGGAAAATGAGGGGAGTGCTACGCCCCCATGTACGGTTACTGCTTCTTACAGTGTCAGCCTGCGTAGACCGACTCCAAATGATAAAGTCCTCAAGATTACTTCTGAAATTGTGGAACTGGGAACTGATAGGGCTAAGGTGAAGATGAGTTTGGTTTGTGAGGGTAAGATTTGTGTAACGGGCGAGGGGTTATTCGTAGCGGTTACTGAAGGGCATCCTGCTTACCACCGATGGAATTAGTGAGTTATTCACGGCATCCTTTAGAACGTCCGAACATTAAGGATAGTCATGGCGGAATCAGGCAACGGGATGGATGGCCTTGATATCGACCCAAGAATCACTAAATTCCTAAAAAATAATTGGGGAATTGAGGAGTTTTTTCCTCCTCAGATTGAGGCTTTGCCCCCTGTGTTAAATGGTGATAATTTGATGTTGACAATTCCAACGGCCAGTGGAAAATCATTGGTTGCATACATCGGTATGATCAATCGTCTAATTGGTGATATGAAAGGGATGAGGGGGGCTTACGTGGTCCCACTGAAAGCACTGGCGAATGAAAAATTCGAAGATTTGACAGAAATTGGAAAATCTGTTGGACTCTCTGTTGGGTTGGCCGTTGGAGACAGAGGGGGCGAGTCTGCCGGTGTAGAAAACTCTGATATCCTAGTTTGTACTAGTGAGAAGCTTGATTCAATATTGAGAACCAAAACTGGATTCCTAGAGAATCTTGGAGTTGTAGTGTCGGACGAGTTTCATCTATTGAATGACTACAGTAGGGGCCCGACTCTTGAGGTAACCCTGTCTAGAATCATGCATGTACGCCCTGATGCTCAGATTATCGCGCTATCAGCCACAGTTGGAAACTCTGAGAAACTCTCAGATTGGCTCGGGGCGACTCATGTTAAATCGGATTGGAGGCCGATACCATTACACTGTGGAGTAATGACTGATCTAGATGTCAATATACATAGAATTGAGGGGACTGATGATACTAAAGGAATCAAAAAAAGGAGGCTTTCGGGCAGGAAAGATCAGAGGCTTCAAGCGGCTTTGATGGATACTATCTCAAAGGGTGGACAGTTACTTGTTTTCGTATCCTCAAGAGCATCGGCGGTTAAGGAAGCCAGAGTTCTTTCTGAGTTTCTACTGAAGATGGGAGATGAGGAACCAAGTAAAATTACTGATGTTTTTTTGGAAAGTTGGGAGAGCGTTTCACATAAGATTTCTACCAGTGGAGAGGGCACTTCAACTGGTAAATCTCTGGCTAATTCGATAAAAGGAGGAGTTGGTTTCCATCATGCAGGACTAACTCACAGGCAAAGGAGGATTATTGAGGATTCTTTCAAGAAAGGGGATTTAAAATGCATAGTAGCCACACCCACATTAGCCCAGGGAGTGAATCTTCCAGCAAGAAGGGTCGTCATTAGAGATTACAGAAGATGGAGTGCCGCCGCTAGTGCATCGATGCCACTATCTGTTATGGAAATCAGACAAATGCTAGGAAGGGCAGGACGCCCCAAATATGACGAATATGGAGATGCATGGATTCTCTCGAAGGACCCTGATGAGGAGAGGAGGTTAGTTGAGCTTTACCTAGAGGGCGAGCCGGAGGATGTGACTTCTAAATTGGCGAATCCGATGGCAAATAGTGCAATTGAGGATCCAGCCTTACTTACTCATGTACTATCGCTAATTTCAAGTGGGGTTCTAACAGACAGATACTCCCTAGGTAGGTTCTTTGGTAGAACTTTCTTGGCCACTCAAATGAGAGCTGAGACTCTTGAAGATAGGTTAGATGAGGCGATTCATTGGTTAGTAGAAAACGGAATGATGACTCGTGAGGGAGACTCCGATTCAGTGTCTCAGAAAATCCATGATGAGCAACCGTATTCTGATACTGAAGAGAATTGGGGTGATGAGGTTCCCTCATGGGCTAATTCTGCAGCGTCCGTCCTTGGTATTGAGTTATCAAATGAAAGAGCGCATGAGAAATTCGAAAAGAAGAGGAGCGGCCCTCCAATATTTGGTTTCAAGAAGGCGATATCAATAAGAGAAGATTCGGTTAATTTATCTGAATCGCAGGCTATGACATATCTAGCTACTCCACTAGGAGCGAGAATTTCTAGACTGTATCTTAATCCTCTATCTGGAAGGATCCTTAGAGATGGCCTTGGGAAGGCAATGTCAGTAATTTCTGGAAATGATGAGTTTTTGCAGGTCTCCCCGATGAGTTTACTTCATCTGGTTGCATGTACTCCTGACTTTCTTCCACTATGGCTTAGAAAATCTGATTATGATAGGGTTCAATCATCATTACACCGGCATGAGAGAGAGATACTGGGTACAGCGGTGGATCATGATGAAGATAGGCGTATGAAGGGCGCTCTGGTTCTACAGTCATGGATGGAAGAGGAAACAATGAGCTCGATTGAGAAAGACTGGGGCGTTCAACCTGGAGATCTAAGGAGCCGTGTGGAATTGGCTGAATGGCTACTATATGCCTCTAGAAGGATAGTAATAGAGGATGATGAGATGTCATCAATGGATAGGAAATCTCATGAGGCTCTTATTGAAGCTTTAGGAGAAGTTCGTAGTAGGGTAAGATACGGTTGTAAATCGGACATTCTAGGGCTGGTTTCTCTCAAAGGAATAGGTAGGGTGAGGGCAAGGGAGATGTCTGAGCTGTTGGGAGTAAGTATGGTTTCTGATGTAGCTGAGCTAACAGATAAGGACTGTGAAAGGCTGTCTGATTTGAGGGGATGGAGTCCAAGATTAGTTGAGAAGCTTGTCCGAGATGCCGGTCGTACAGTTAGAAGAGAAAAGAGAAAGTACAATTGAACTCCGACTACCAGAGTATACTGGATGAGCGGTGTCCCTTGGTTTCCGGCATGGGCCATAAAATTCTCCTCCCCCCTGGAAAATGTATCTGTTCTGATCTCTGAAATTGAAAAATGGCGTCCAGATAAGCGGTGGAGTCTGATTTCCTATGATGTAGCCGCAAGTGAGGTACATCTATGGTCAGTGTGGCATAAGTCAAGGAGTAATGAGCAACAGGAAAGGATGATTGCAAGGGATCCAACAGCAGAGTTTCTCAGGATTATATCTGGAACAAGGCAGATTAAGACTGCCATAGACAGATCTGGAGTTTCAAAGGGGGATAAGCGGGCTTGGCTGGTAAGGTTACCCGAGATAGACACTGCTGGAGGGATTGGAGAGACCTCCCTTCCCGTGAATGAATACAATAATCATAGTAGAGATGCTGAAAGACTGATAGAAATAGTTGGAGCGAGTATAATTCCAAGGAGGCCCTTTCCGACAGTAGAGGGGCTCCAGAAGATTGGATTTCTGGGCGAGGGAGTAGTGGTGAGTGCTGAAATGATTGAGCAGTCATTTTTACTCCATGCTTCGATGAGTGATTTCTAGGGGTAATAGTCAGGATAATATCCATTGACCTAATGGGAAGATTATGGACAGTAACATGGCAGGAAAGGGAACCTCTTCATTTGTAGACGATGGCTTCAATCCTGGTGATTGGGATGAAATAAAGCCCTATGTGAATAAGCTACTGAACAGAAAAATTTCCTGCTCAAAGTGCATTGAAGGAATAATTAGAGATGCATCTGAGCTCTCTGAGCATATCTCAGAAAAGGGAGCACTGTTATACATAGCAATGACCTGTGATACTGAGAGTGACGAAAAAAGGTCTTCTTTCCTAGATTTCGTAGAAAATGTAAGGCCCAAGCTCTCAGAGTTCTCTGATTCACTGAATCGTAGATTGATTGAGCATGAGGCTGTAAAGAATCTTCCATCCAGGTATGATTTAATGATTAGATCGATGAAAAATGATGTCGATATATTCAGGAAGGAGAATATTCCTTTGGGAGTTGAGCAGACCAAGTTAGTAACCGAGTCACAGACGATAAATGGGGCAATGACAGTAGAATTCAACGGTAATGAGTATACCCTCCCAGAAATGAGGAGATTCTTAGAGTCCAATGAGAGAGCAATCAGAGAGGGAGCTTGGAAGGCTGTATCAGACCGAAGAATGCAAGACGAAGAAAGGCTCTCGGAGATTTTTGATGAGTTGATAGTCATAAGGAGCAAAATAGCAAGAAACGCTGGTTTTGACACATACACAGACTACATGTTTAGGGCGATGGAGAGGTTTGACTACAGTAAAGAAGACTGTTTAGAGTTCCACGATGCAATTGAGGCTGTATGCGTTCCGTTGATGAGAGAAATAAATTCTCAAAGAGTGGTTTCTCTAGATTTGGATTTCCTCATGCCTTGGGATGTTAATGAGAAGACGGGAGTAGGGCCTGATTTACAAGAACGGGCACCATTGAAACCCTTCGATAATGTGGGTGAAATGGTAGAGAAGCTTTCGACACTGTTTCACAACATGTCCGAAGACTTGGGAGAGAAATTCGATATGCTTGTAGAGATGGATACGCTGGATTTGGATACACGTAAGGGAAAGGCACCTGGTGGCTATCAGTACTATCTACAGAAAAGTAGAGTTCCCTTTATCTTCATGAATGCCGCTGGCTTACAAGGAGATCTAGAGACTATGATACATGAGGCAGGTCATGCTTTCCATTCAATATATTGTAGTCATCTAGAGCTGATTGGCGAGAGGGGGTATCCGATAGAATTCGCTGAAGTAGCTTCTATGTCTATGGAACTAATGACACAGGAGCAATGGGGTGAGTTCTATGATGAAGAAGAGGCCAATAGAGCTAAGATGGGCCATTTAGAAGGAGTTATTTTCCTACTCCCATGGATAGCGACAATTGACTCATTCCAACATTGGATTTACTCAAATCCTGAACACACCAGGGAAGAGAGAGCAGGAGTCTGGAACTCAATTAGAGATAGGTTCGGATCGAATATGAATTGGGAGGAATATACAAAATTCCGAGATGTCTCATGGCAACAGCAGGGACATCTATTCGGAGTGCCATTCTACTATGTTGAGTATGGAATTGCCCAGCTAGGTGCACTGCAATTATGGAGAACCCAAAGGAAAGATCCGGAAAAGGCACTCTCCGATTATTCTAATGCGATGAGGCTTGGTAACACTAAAACTCTTCCAGAGCTATTTACCGCGGCAGACATCAAGTTAGGATTTGATGAGCGCCATTTGAGCTCATTAATTCAAGAAGTCAGAACTGCTATGGCTGAACTGAACTGAGTCGGACACGGGGTCCGCGGGTGATCAATCCCGCAGACCCTCGCTTGTCACGTTGAAGACCGCCTCCCCATCAGGCAGGTTAGGACTGTCTACCAGGCGAGCAATTCTACGGCCCCCCTTGGACTTCCTAAGGTACAGGCGGAACGTACTTGCGTGACCTACGATATGGCCACCTATTGGCTTAGTTGGATCTCCCCACATAGCATCTGGCTTGGAGTGAACCTGATTAGTCACTAGCACGAGTGCATTGTTGACGTCTGCTAGCTTTTTCAGGTCCTTGAGATGACGATTGAGCTTTTGCTGTCTGGCGGCTAGCATCCCACGACCCAGATACTCAGCTCTAAAGTGACTAGTGAGTGAATCAACGATAATCAGTCTGACGTCTATACTTCTCCCCATTCTCTGTATTTCGTCCACTAGTAGCATCTGGTGTGCTGAATTGTACGCTCTAGCAACATGAATTCTCTCTAGTACTTCTGAAGGGTCGAGTCCCATTCCCTCGGCCATCTGAGTAATTCTTTCGGGCCTGAAGGTATCCTCTGTATCGATGTAGAAAACCTCTCCTCCGAATCCTCCCTGTTCCATGGGAAGTACACAATTGACTGCTAGCTGGTGGCCAACCTGGGTCTTACCACTACCAAATTCACCATATACTTCGACTATTGACTGTGTCTCAAATCCACCTCCAAGTAGTTCATCGAGGGAAGAGGTTGAGGAGGTGAGCTTCTTGACCTTGCTTCTCTTATCTAGTAATGCAACACCACTAATGAATCCTCCAATATTTGCGAGTTTCTTTGCTCCAGCAATAATTTTCGCTGAAACCGCCTCCCCTAGCTCGGCCTGTTCTCCCAGTTCGGAGGGACTCATTACAGCGATAGCAAGTAAGTCATCGAATCCTGCATCTCTGAGTTTTTCAGCTGTGGCTGGACCCACGCCTGGCAGATCCTCAATAGTTGCTTGTGGCTCATCTACATCAATCACTAGTTCTTCTTCATCGACCTTTTCACTTGCTGTCTTTTCGTCCATTGTCTCACCTTGTATGATGCTGACTGATAGTCGGAAGTATATGAACAAACGATGGGGTGCGTTTGCTATTTGAAAGTGATTTTTACTATTGATTTGCTTACAGTATAGCGTTTCTTCACTTTCAGTTTAGATTTAGTTTTTGGTAACGGGTGGTGGATTTGAACCACCGATCTCCGGGTTATGAGCCCGACGAGATAACCTGACTACTCCAACCCGTTGCCATTCCGGCGCACTGGGAATATATGAACACAACCTCACGGTCTGATAATTTATCATGGCAATGGTGATGAGGTAGTGTCCCTACGAGCTGTTGGTGGCGCAATGAGCGGGGACCTTCTAATTCAAAATGTTATGATGGTCCTCCCCAGTGGAATTGTCGAGGGTGATTTGCGCATTATCAAAGGGACAATCAGAACCATTGCGCCCAATGGTGGCATTGAACCTGTTTTAGATGAGATGGTTATCGATGGCACTGGATTACACCTGCTGCCGGGGGCTATTGATCCTCATGTGCACTTCAGAGATCCTGGCCATCCGGAGAAAGAGGATTTGGAAAGCGGCAGTAGAGCCGCTGCTTCTGGGGGCATTACCTCCTTTCTTGATATGCCGAACACTGTTCCAAATGCTATCAATCGAATATCATTGGAACAGAAGATTTCCTTAGCTTCAAAGAAGGCTGTAACTCATCATGGCTTCTTCATCGGAGCTACCGCAAACAATGTCGCTGATTTGCGTAGTGTCGAAGGAATGCAGGGTGTGTGTGGAATAAAGATCTTCATGGGAAGTAGTACTGGTGATTTATTGGTTCATGAGCAAAAGCACCTCGAGGATATCTTCGCAAATACAGGAGGGGTAATTGCCACTCATGCTGAAGATGAAGATAGGCTTCAATCTAGAATACCTCAATTTGGACATAGGAAGGATATTGCCGCTCATGCTGAGTGTAGAGATGTCGAGTGTGCTCTTATCGCCACCAAGAGAGCCTCGGCACTAGCTAAGGACCATGATCATAGGCTTCACATCGTCCACTTGACTAGTGGAGCTGAAGCCGATTGGCTTAGTCTGAATAAGGGAGATTTGATTACTACCGAAGTGTGTACCCAACACCTTACTTTCGATCAGGATGATGTGGAGGATCTCGGAGTACGGGCTCTGATGAATCCTCCCATTCGATATACTGAAGATCGGGATACTCTTTGGAAGCGATTGAAAGATGGTACAATTGATTGCATCGTGACTGATCACGCGCCTCACACTCTAGAAGCAAAATCAGTCGGTTATCCTACTGCTCCAGCGGGAATGCCAGGGGTCGAAACCTCGTTGCCGATGATGTTGACCCATGCCATGGATGGCAAGTGCAGTGTTACTGATGTAGTGAATTGGATGTGCGTCGGTCCTGCAAGGGTCTATGGAATGAAAAATAAGGGTTCACTGATTGAGGGTTATGATGGTGATCTGACTCTCGTCGATCTCGAAACGAGGCGGGTCATAAACGACTCTGATACTTGGACCAGAGTTGGATGGACCCCCTATGCAGGTAGAGAGCTAACTGGCTGGCCAATCTACACCATCGTTGATGGGACAGTAGTACACATGCGGGAAGCGGGAGGGCCTCTTCGGGGGATGCCCATGGCCCTTCCTGGGTCTACGGGAAAGGCCCTTAGGTTCGGTTACTGAGTAAATCGCGCTAATCCTCGCAGTTTTCTGTGTCGGATTCATTGCAAGGGTGAGTTGTACTATCTTCTGACGAAGATTCAGGCTCTCCTCCGTCTTCATCTGGATTTACTGAGTCTTCTGAGTCGACTTCTCCCTCTACTTGGTAGTAGTAAACATCTGGATATTCATGGCCTGGAATCTCGAGTTCGACCATGGAAGTGAGTTCATCTACACTGTGTACTGATGCTCCCGCTGCGGAGAACGAATAGATGTAGTCGCCCATGAAGATAGACCGGCGGATACTGGTAGAGCTCCCCCACCATCCAGATAGCCCATCCTCATTATAGAAAGAGGAGTGATCGACCATGCCATGGGATGAAAGCGTTCCATTCTCGGCATCAACATCTACAAGCTCCAAAGTAGATACGAACTCATACCCAGAGTAGACATATGTCTTACCATCGATCTCGACCTCGTCGTATGAATACCTGTATGTGGAGAGAGGTATCGCCAGTAGCTTCTCGGGGGCCCAGAAGGTGAATGCCTTGTGCTCGTATGTAGCCTCTGAGTAAGA
>CEOP01170152.1_pt1 | contig 12441 bp, 11 predicted proteins | sample 361301 | NCBI WGS metagenome assembly CEOP01 (sample SAMEA2619548, study PRJEB7988) | marine metagenome | biome: marine biome (ENVO:00000447); feature: deep chlorophyll maximum layer (ENVO:xxxxxxxx); material: "saline water (ENVO:00002010), including plankton (ENVO:xxxxxxxx)" | depth 55 m
ACTGTATTACCACCTGTTGATACAGTAAAACCTGCTTCACCAGCAAGGCCACCACCTGCACTATATAACTGTGTACCTGTTACATCAAACTGGAAGCCAGCCACTGCTGTATATGACTCAAATGCAATCTCCATTGTAGCATCACCTACAAAACCAAAACCTAAAGATACAGTCTCTGATGGAGGCTCTGGACAATCATCGGCATCACACTCAAACGTGCCATCCCAACATGCTGTCTCAAAGAAACAACTACCATCATCTACATTAGCATTAGCATCATAGTTACATGCCTCAGCATCTGTACAACCATAAATAGGCTCCTCAAAATCTAAACCAACACAATCACCTAAATTAACATCAACAGAACCTCCTGCTGTGTCTGAAATTACTGGGTTTATTAAACATGCCTCATTTGCAATGGCTGAATATGTTAAATTTGTTAAAACTCCATTACTTCCAGCTGGAATAAATCCTCCAGAAAAAGAAAAACCTAAAACTGTATTACCACCTGTTGATACAGTAAAACCTGCTTCACCAGCAAGACCACCTGTACCTGAGCCGAGACTAGTACCTGTAATATCCATTTGGAATCCGCCTACATCAACTGATGTGTCTATTAAAATTTCCATAGAATCAGAACCTATAAAGCCAAAACCTAAGAATGTACTTCCATCAATTTCATCTGGACAATCATTAATATTACAAGTTATTGATCCATCCCAACATTCATAATTGGGTCCACTACCATTACAAATGTCACACTCATCAATATAACCTATACAATCGTCAACATCATCACAAATATCGTCATTATCAACATCATCACAAGGTGGCTCTGTACCATTACAATCTACATCTCCAAACGATACAGCAATTGCATTACCATTTGGGTCAGCAATAGCTCCATTGCCTAAACTTAAACAAATATCTTCTGAAAAATTACCTGATAGATTAGTTAAAATTCCATTACTTCCAGCAGGAATAACGCTTCCCGTAAATGAAAAACCTAAAACTGTCTCACCTCCTGTAGATACAGTAAAACCTGCATCAGCAGCAAGGCCACCTGATGCTCCATTACAATTTGCTCCGACAACATCAAACTGAAATCCACCAACATCTACTGGACTCTCCATTGTAATTTCAGCTCCATTATCGCTGATTGAACCAAATCCCATTTGAACTTCTTGCGTATAAATTAAAGAAGTGAAAATTAGCGTTAAAGATAAAATGAAAGGTTTAAAAAAGATCATATTCTTCTCCTCAAAGTGAAAATATTAATTTTAAAAAATAATTTTTTTAATTGTAGTAATTCAATCAATACTACTTAAATAATACAAAATATATCCGCATAATATCTATATTATTGGTGTTACAGAATGTTACAGAGGTCACAAAATTAAATCAAGCTATTTTTTTTAATTTTTTGAAAATTGGTTTTGCTCCACTATTAACTGTATGTTCTGTAATAGTACAACTTTTAATATTTTTACTAGATGGAATCTCATACATAATGTCTAACATTACTTTTTCTATGACTGACCTTAATGCTCTAGCTCCTGTTTTTCTTTCTTCGGCAATATTTACTATAGCAGATAATGCTTCTGCAGTAAAATCTAATTTTACACCTTCTAGAAAAAATAATTTTTGATATTGTTTAACAAGTGAATTTTTTGGCTCTGTTAAAATAGAAAGAAGAGCATCTTTAGTTAGATAATCTAATGCTCCCATTACAGGTAATCTGCCAATTAATTCTGGAATAAATCCAAATTGAACCAAATCTTCAGGCTGAGCATTTGAAGTGTTTAATTTCTCACTTTCTTCTTTGTTTGCAAATCCAATTTTATATTCATTCATTCTTTTAGAAATGATTTTATCTAAATTTTGAAATGCTCCTCCACAAATAAAAAGTATATTTGATGTGTTAATTTGAACTAAGGGTTGCTCAGGATGCTTTCGCCCACCCTGTGGTGGTATATGAGCTACAGTCCCTTCTAAAATCTTCAATAGAGACTGTTGAACACCTTCGCCTGACACATCTCGAGTGATAGATGCATTTGCATTTTTTTTTGCAATTTTATCAATTTCATCAATATATACAATCCCCATCTCAGCTCTTTTTATATCGTAATCTGCTGCTTGATATAATCTAACCAAAATATTTTCAACATCTTCACCAACATATCCTGCCTCTGTCAATACCGTGGCATCAGCAATAGCAAAAGGTACATTTAAATAATTTGATAGTGTTCTAGCTAATAATGTTTTTCCAGTACCAGTTGAGCCAACTAATAAAATATTACTTTTTTCAAGTATTACTCCATCATCATCATTCATATGCATAATTCTCTTAAAATGATTATATACTGCTACTGAAACTATTTTTTTTGCTTCTTCTTGGCCAATTATATGACTATCTAAATGAGATTTTATTTTTTGAGGATTTTTTAATTCAAATGTTGTGTTGTTTTTTTTTGAATTATTTTCGTTTATAACAAGATTTGCTTTTTCGACACAGTAGTCACAAATATATGCATCATCACCTTCAATTAAATAGGTAACTTCTTTTTCTTTAGAACCACAAAAATAGCAATATAATTTTTTTTCGTCCATTATAAATTAACCCTTATTAACTATTTCATCAATCAAACCATATTTAATTGATTCATCAGCGGACATAAAATTATCTCTGTTTGTATCTTTTTCTATACTTTTAACAGTCTTACCAGTATTATTAGATAAAATATTATTCAACCTATCTTTTAAAAATAATATTTCTTTAGTATGAATTTCAATATCAGTAGCCTGACCTTGAACACCCCCTAATGGTTGGTGAATCATGATTCTTGAATTTTCAAGGGCTGACCTTTTACCTTTAGTGCCAGATGATAAAATCATAGCTGCCATACTAGCTGCCTGTCCAACACAAATAGTTGCAATATCTGGTTTTATGTAATTCATTGTGTCAATAATACCAAATCCAGATGTAATTACTCCACCAGGACTATTTATGTACATATAAATATCTTTTTTAGGATCATCTGCCTCTAAAAATAATAACTGAGCTATAATTAGACTTGAAACATAATCATCAATTGCTGTACCTAAAAAAATGATTCTTTCTTTCAATAGTCTAGAATATATATCAAATGCTCTTTCTCCATTTGCAGTCTGTTCAATAACCATAGGAACTAACATATTAACTTTATCATCCATTATGCGCCTCCTTGTTCTTTTCTTAAATCATCAGATTTTTTCTTTTTAATTTTTATATTCACGTAGTCAGATAGGTATGTAAATAATTTTTCACTTAACATATCATCAAAAAATCTTTGCTGATTTTCAGGGCTTTTTAAAAAATCTTTAATAGAATTTTCATTTTGTGGCTCTTTTGCAATCAACTCATTAGTTTTTTTATCCATATCTTCTTTTGATACTGTGATTTTTTCTGAATTTACTATCTGCTCTTTTATAAGATACCACTTCACATTAAATATTGCACCTTCTAATCCAGAATCTCTCATTTCTTTTTCTTGATCTTCAGTCATTCCAGGTTGTTGTGATTTATTATTTTCAATAATATGATCTAAATAGTTTTGAATCATTGATTCAGGAGCATCAAATTTAGTCTTATCGACAAAATAGCTTATAATTGAATTATTGACTTCTTTAATATGCTCATTTTCAAAAGTTTGTTCAATATTAGCCTTAACTTTCTTTTTTAATTCAGTGAGTGTTTTTATGCCTGGCTCAACAGTTTTAGCAAATTTATCATCTAATTTAGGTATTTTTTGTTCTTCAACTTTATGTACAGTTACTTCATAATCGACTTTTTTACCTTCAATATCAATTGTAACATTCCTTGTGTCTCCCTGCTTAATCCCTTTCATTGTTTTTAATGCATCACCTTTAAATGCACCAAACCCGAGTCTTACATATTGTTTTTCAATTTTTTTACCTATTACCGGAGCGCCTGATTCCAATTCTTGCAAATCTACAAATAAGAAATGATCTTTTTGAGCCCCATCTTTAATTTCTTTCATTGTAGCAAATCTATTTTGCATGTCTGCTAAAGAATCATCCATATCTTTCTTTGAAGAAATATACTTTACAGCAGATACTTTAAATTTTTTCTTATAATTTGGTAATTTTATTTCTGGCTTAATTTCAAATTCAATTTTAAAAACCAAATCTTGGCTTTCATGAAAGGATAAGTGTGTTATCTGACCTTGATTAATTGGTGATAAATTTAATTTTTCAATTGCTTTACGATAATATTGGTTTACAGAATTTTCTGAAAATTGAGCTTCTATACTCGGTGTATAATTTTTTTTAAATAATTTTAATTGAACCCCAAATACTTTACCTTTTCTTCCACCAGGAGGTGTAAAATTATCTTTTGCTCTTTCAAATGCCTGATTATATTCTTTCTCTACATCAACCCACGGTATTGTAACAGAGAGTTCTCTTGTAAAACTGTTTTTATTTTTTATTTTTGTTTTCAATGTTTTTCCTTTGCAAAAAAGCCCAAATAATTATCACTAATATTAACAAGAGTTTTTATAAGTTCAAATGTGAATATTAAATAAATTACATAAATTAATTAAATTATCAATATGTCCGAATTGTATAATAAGAAAAATAAAGAACAACTAATAAAAGATTTAAACCAAGAATCTGAACAAAGAATTACTCTATCATTTTATAAATATGTCAAACTAGATAACTTACTAGAATTAAGAAATTCTTTATATGCTTGTTGGAAAAATCTAAATGTATTAGGTCGAATTTATATTGCTGAAGAGGGTATAAATGCTCAATTAAGTATTCCAGAAAAAAAATTAGAAAATTTTAAAAAGGAACTTTATAACTATGATTATTTTAAAAATATTCCTTTTAAAATTGCTATTCAAGAAGATTTATCTTTTTACAAACTAATTATCAAGGTTAAAAAAGAAATTGTAGCTTACGGAATTTCTATTAACGATTATAATATTGAAAAAACAGGTGTACATTTAAATGCAAAAGAATTTAATTCAATGATTGGTAAGCCTAAATCTATTTTAATAGATATGAGAAACCATTATGAGAGTGAAGTAGGAAAATTTGAAAATGCAATTTGCCCTGATGTTGACACCTCAAAAGAGTTACTTCCAGAAACTCAGAAAATTTTAGAAAAACACAAAGATGATAATATAATTCTTTATTGCACAGGGGGAATTCGTTGTGAAAAAGCAAGCTCTTATTTAATAAAAAATAAATTTAAAAATGTGTTTCAACTAAACGGTGGTATCATTAACTATACTAAACAAATTAAAGAACAAAATCTAGAATCAAAATTTAAGGGTAAAAATTTTGTTTTTGATGATAGATTAGGTGAAAGAATTACAAATGATATTTTAAGTTCTTGTCATCAATGTGATAAAAAATGTGATGATCATAAAAATTGTGAAAATGATGCCTGTCATTTACTATTTATTCAGTGTAAAAAATGTGAAAATAAATTTAATGGATGTTGTTCTGAAGAATGCAGCAAAATTAAAGCAATGCCTATTGAAAAGCAAAAAGAATTAAGAAAAACAAAACCTGAGATTGCTGCTCCACTTATTCACCATTATCGTGATAGATTAAAACCTAAATTAAAAGAAATGACTAATAAAAAAAATGATGATGAAAGTACTCTCTATGGATAATAATGAAATAATTCTTTTAATTTTATCAGCTTTTTTAACCTCTTCAATTTCTGCAGTTTTAGGTATGGGTGGAGGTATAATTCTATTAGGAATTATGGCTCTCATTATACCGGAGGGATATAAAGTAATTGCTCTACATGGGATGGTACAATTATTTAGCAATACAACTCGAGCATATATATTTAAAAAGCACATTAAAAAAACTCTAGTTACGCAATTTTTTATTGGAGCGCTAATAGGTGTATTAATATCTGTTTGTATCATTCTAATACTTATTTCATACTTTGATGTTAATAATGCTAGTCAAATTAAAATAGAATTCTTGAAGCCTATGATTGGTATTTTTATAGTTTGGAATTTATTTTTAAAAAATTCAAAAAAAGAAAAAAACATAAATACATTTATACCAGTGGGATTAATTGCGGGTGTAAGTTCAATCTTTATAGGTGCAGTCGGACCTCTAATTGCTCCCTTTTTTCTTTCTAAAAATTTAAATAAAGAAAATATTATTGCAAACAAAGCTGCTAGTCAAATGATTACACATTTCACTAAAATACCTCTATTTATATATTTTTTTAACATGAGTTACAGTACAGAATTTAAAACTATATTACCCTTAATATTTGCAGTCTATATAGGAACAAACTTTGGGAAAAAAATATTAACTTTCATTCCAGAACTATTATTTAAAAAAATATTTAAGATTACTTTGCTTATAATCGCAATGAGATTAATTTTAATTTATTAATTTAAAATGATATTGATTAAATCAACAATATCTAAAACATTTAATATGTCATCTTCATTTATATCACCAAGTTCATTAAATGAATTATCAAGGATATGATTAACTAAAAGAATAACATCTAATACATTAATACCATCATCATCATTTATATCTCCTAAAATATTATCTTCAAAATAATCATATCCATATTTTAATGCACGCGCACACTGGATACTAAATGATGGACTCCATTGAACTTCTCCATCTAAATTAACTTCAAAAAAACTGCTTTCATTTGTTACAGTAATTAATGTGTTACCATTTTCTAATCTATAAGCTCCTGATTGCGTATTTGAGAAGAAATTAGATTGATAAATCCATAAGAAATTATTTGGAGCATAAGGCTGACCATCTTCAATTGGATAAAAACCATTTTCATCTGCAATACATTCAAATTCTAATACTGCAGACCTATTAGGGTTTGTTTGATGTCTATTATTATAAACTAAAAAATTACCTTCTCCTGGATATCCATTAGGAATCCAATTAATACCATGCTGTGCATCTAATATTTGATCAGAATTATTACCTCTATCATAATTTTGTGGATTGCCCCATCTATAGAGAATATCTCCACCTTTTCCTTGGTTTCCACCTGAATTTCCTGCAGCCTCTTCAATCGTCGTTGAATGATCAATTACATAAATCTCATTCATGTGTCTACATGAAATTACAATTTGGTCAAAATTTGGATTATAAGATATTTTATTTGAATGATTCCAATCATTTATACCTTGATTATTTCCACTTCCTGTAACATTTATATCTAAAAGTTCTGGGTGATTTGATATCTCACCATATGTTGAAGTAAATTGAGGACCAACATCTTGAACTAAATGATCCCAAAAATGCCATTTCCAAACAATTTCTGCATCATTATTTGACAATGGTTGAATTTCTATAATCATATCTAATGTTATTGGGCCGTTTATACCTTGCAACCCTGCATTTAAAGCTTCCTGTTGTGTTTTTGTTTCTTCACATATTGCTAAAATATTCTCATTAGGAAGTATTGTGATATCATGATGAGGGATACATATTTCTGTAGGTACTTGCCATTGCCAAATGATATTACCATCCCAGTCTATTTTTTTAAATAAACCACCTGCTGGTCCATTTCCACCTCCTTGTCCTAATTTGCTAGGTAGAAAAAGAATACTATCTTTAGATAAATAACCGACACTTGCTGATCCAGTATCATGAGTCCATGAGTTTATAATATTTTCATCATTATCAATTAAAAAAGTTTCAGAACTATTTTGGCCACCCCCCATTGAAGTAACCAAAGTTAAACCTTCAAATGGTTCAGAAAATATTATCTGAAAAAATAATAAACACACAATAAAGTAATACATCTTTCTTCCTTTGTTTTCAATATATTAAAAAAAAGTAAATCAAAATAAAAAATTAAAAATGTAATAATATGTAATCTATATTTTAAATATTTGATTTTCTTGGGAAATAGAAAATCCGGACTTTATTACATTATTATATTCATCTGAATTAGGCCTTAAAACTTTATTAGTATGATTTAAATGTATAAAATAAACTTTTTTACGATCTGTTCTATCTAAAATAGATAATCTTTCCATTGTATCAATTATCTCTGGATGAGGTATTTTTGAAATATCTCTTAATTTAATTTCATCTTTTTGATAAAATGTACCATCTAAAAATAAAATATCATTATCCTTAACAAATAGTTTTAAATCTAAATTCCAACTTTCCCAATCATCTATATCAGGAATAAAAATAACTGACTTGTTATTATGGATAATCTTAAATCCAACTGTTTCAGAAAGTTCATTTCTATGTGGAACTTCAATAGGTTTAATAGCAAAGTAACCAAATTTTACTTGCTGATTTTGTTTTAAATCTTTTAGTGCTATATTTTTATTTTCTATTAACTGAGCCATGGGTTGGTTAGTTTGAATAAAACTTTTCATTCTAGGCATTACATAAACAGGGATTTGGTTTGTATTCATAATTTCTAAACCTAATTCTACTAAACCTATATAGTGCCCTATGTGTGCATGAGTAATAAATATCCCACCTAATTCACAATCATATTTTTCTAATCTTTTTAATTGCTGCTTAATGTTTGGAGTAATATCAATTAAGTAAAATTTTTTATTTAATTTATCAATAACTGCAATTGAAGAAGGTAATCTATGTTTATCAGCTGATTTCCAGATTTTAGAACAGCATATATCCTTGCATCCTGCTTGTGGAAATCCACCATCTTGTGCAGTACCTAAAACATGTATGATTAATTTATTTACCAAATAAATGGTAAAAAAGAGTTAGTTCTTTTTTTATAATCTTTAAAGTTTTCATATTTAGAAAGAGATTTATCTTTTTTGATCATATTTGGTATCCATATAACCATAATAAATATTAATAATGCAAGTATTGGTATCCAATGCATTGCCAGCAAACTAAAACCACAATAAATTAAAAGTTCTCCTAAATAGTTAGTATTTCTAATCCTTGCAAACATACCGTTTGTGATTAATTTACTAGGATTATATCGAAGTTGAATAAATTTTTGCATATCAGAAGCAAAATGAAGGAAAATACCTAGTATATAAATCATTATACATAATGCAATGTACCAAAAAGGTGGTGAAATATTTTTAGTAATAATGATATATGGAGTAATCCAGTATAATGATAAACCAAACCAAATAAATAATCCATACCATACAGAGCATTTTGATTCCCATTGTTTATCAGGAAAAATTTTACTCTTTAAAACCCATAAAATTCCATAGGATCCATGTAAAGCTAAATATATGTATATAGTAATATTATTTGTGCTTATACTATCTTTAAAATACATTAAAAATAATATATATATTAATGTAGCGCCCTTATGAGAATCTATGTAGTGTTTTTGTTTCATACAATATCCATTATTTTTTTAATTGCCATTATATATCCATTTTTACCTTTACCAGAAATACTATCTATACATGCATCTTTAGTTATAGACTTTTTTCTAAATTCTTCACGATTTTTAATATCAGATAAATGCACTTCTATAACTGGTATTTTAATTGATAAAATTGCATCATGTATTGCATAAGAATAGTGTGAAAAAGCACCCGGATTAATTATGATACCATCTATAGAATTATCATTAATATCAAATTGCATAGTTTGATGTAATTTGTCTATAATTTCACCTTCATGATTAGACTGAAAAAATGAAAATGTAATATTAGGAAAAGAAGATTCTACAAATGAAAATAAATCACTTTGCGATTCATGACCATATATATTAGGTTCACGTATTCCTAGTAAATTTAAATTTGGACCATGTATTACTAAAATATTCATCATATTATATAATTTTTTTTAAATCAATTATAGAAATATCATCACAAATAACAGGTTTTTCATAATTTTCTAATAAAATAAATCTCATTGATTTACTGTTTGATTTCTTGTCATATATAATTTTACCTAAATCTGACTGATTTAATTTATAATTTTTATTTAGTTTGAAAATACTGAATAAATCCATTATCAAATCAAAAATCTTATTAGACATAATTTTTTTATTTTTTGAAAGTTTTAAACTTAAATTAATTCCTATTAAAACTGATTCTCCATGTGTAATCTTTTTATGCTGATATTTACTTTCAATTAAATGACCCAAAGTATGACCAAAGTTTAAAATATTTCTGTAGCCTCTATCAAACTCATCCTTCTCTATAAATTCTTTCTTAATCATACAACTCTTATAAATAATTTTTTTTAATGAAGATAATTTATCTAATTGCATTATACAATTATAATTTGAATGAATATCATCTAATATACTCTTATCAGAAATTAAACCATACTTAACTATTTCTCCAATACCACTTATCAAATGTTTACTTTCTAATGTTTTTAAAAATATAGGGTCGATTAAAACTTTTTTTGGCTGACAGAATGTACCTAACATATTTTTAAATTCATTAAAATTGACCCCAGTTTTTCCACCCATTGACGAATCAACCATTGATAATAAGGTTGTTGGTATATTAATATAACTAATTCCTCTCATGTAAATAGAACTTACAAACCCAACAATGTCACCAATAGTACCACCACCTAACCCTAATAAGATTGAATCTTTTTGACAATTTAAGACAATTAACTCATTTACAATCTCTTTAATATAATTGATAGACTTATGTTTCTCTCCATCTTTTACTTCTAATTTTACAATATTATAATTTTTATCATTTAATTCTTTAACAATCGTATTAGCATATCCATTTAAGTTTGATGGATAGCATAAAATGAATTTTTGGCTTTTATTCAAATCATCTAAATACTTTGATATATTTTGATATAAACCTTCTTCAATTAAAACATCGTAAGAGTTTTTATTTAAATTAATTGATAATTTCATTTTGAATTAAATGATCCTTAATTATTTGGGATATATAATCTATCTCTTTATTATCAGTATTGATAATAATATCTGCAAGAGTACTATATTTCAATTTTCTTTTTGTAAAAATTTTTTTAAAAATATCTTTGTCTACTTCAGAATCTTTAGAAGATTGTATTAGAGGTCTATATAAGCTGTCTTTAGAGACACGATATATTAAATTTTCTACAGAAGCTTCTAAATATATTGAATAATATTTTTTTATTATCTTTCTATTTTCAGACTCTGTTACTACACCTCCACCAGTTGATATAATAATATTTTTATTAATAAGATCTATCTTAGAGATTTCATGTTTTTCTAATTTTCTAAACTCTTCTATTGAATAGTTATTTATAAAATTACTTGAATTAATTATGGTATCCATGTCTATATAATCGCAATCAATCATTTCAGATATTTTTTTACCAACAGAAGACTTTCCTGCACCCATCATTCCAATCAGAAAAACTTTACTAAACATTATTAATACTTAGCACTTGCTTTTAAATGAGCTTTAAACTGTTTTATAGAATCCCCTCCAAACTTATCAAGAATTGTATCTGCTACAGCAAAAGATAACATATGTTCAGCTATGATTGAAGCTGCAGGAACAGCACATACATCAGACCTTTCTTTATGTGCAGATTTTTCTATTTTAGTTTCTATATCAACTGACTTTAAAGAACGACTTAAAGTAGGTATAGGCTTCATTGTTAAATTAATATTTAAGGGTGATGTATTACTCATTCCACCCTCAATACCACCTGCACTATTTGTAATTCTATTAAAATTTTTATTTTTCCATGAAATTTCGTCATGATATTCACTTCCACGAAAATCCCCTACAGATCCAATTGTCATTGATTTAAACGCATTAATTGAAAGCATTAATGATGCTATAATTGAATTTAATTTTTTATCCCACTGAATGTAACTTCCTAAACCATAAGGCAACCCTAATGCAGTAACTTCCATTGTTCCACCTACAGTATCACCGGCTCTTTTACATTCATCAACCATATTAATCATATCTTTTTCTAATTTTGTATTAAAACATCTAAATAATGAATTATCAACTTTATCATTTAAGTTTATATAATCTTTCATTTCTAAAACAGTAGTATCAAAAACTGAACCTATACTTACAACTCTACTATGCACAGCAATATTTGCTTCTAATAGAAATTTTTTACAAACAGAACCTAAAGCAACTCTCATAGCAGTTTCTCTTGCCGATGAACGTTCAATAACATTCCTAATATCGTCAAAATCATATTTTTTTATACCTGATAGATCAGCATGACCAGGCCTTGGTAAAGATATTTTTCTTATGCTTTTATTTATAGGCTCGACACCCATTTTATCAATCCAATTTTTATAATCATTATTTTTAATTATTAAAGCAATTGGCGAACCTAATGTTAAACCATGTCTTACGCCTGAAATTATATCAACTTGGTCTTGTTCTATTTTCATACGACCACCTCTGCCATACCCCAACTGCCTTCTCGATAGTTGATTATTAATATATT
>CEOP01075678.1_pt1 | contig 12424 bp, 10 predicted proteins | sample 361301 | NCBI WGS metagenome assembly CEOP01 (sample SAMEA2619548, study PRJEB7988) | marine metagenome | biome: marine biome (ENVO:00000447); feature: deep chlorophyll maximum layer (ENVO:xxxxxxxx); material: "saline water (ENVO:00002010), including plankton (ENVO:xxxxxxxx)" | depth 55 m
TAATATTTTTATATAGAATTAGAAAATTTCGATTAATTAATACTAATATATTTCTCATGATTTCATTATTCTTTCAAAAAGTTCAGTTATTTTAGAATCGCTCATTTTAAAATCTATTAATTCGTAATTAACTGCAATTTTAAAAACATCAAAAAATATTCTCTTATCTTTAACAATTATTTGAATATTATTGTCCTTTGACTGAATTTTTTGAATATCATTATTACTTCTCAAGTTTTGAATAAAATCATTTGGTACAATTCTTTTAAATGTAAATCTAAATTTATAAATATCATTAATTTCTTGTTCTAAATTATTTAATGTACCATTAAAACCAATACTTCCATTATTAATTAAAATTATTCTATCAGAAAAAATATCTGTATTTGTAAAATCTTGCGTTATAAATAATATACTTTTATCAACTCTAATTTCTTGAATAATTTCAAAAACTAAACTTTTATCAAAGTAATCTAATGAAGAAGTTATATCGTCAATCAATAAAATTGTTGGATTATGTATTAAAGATCTGGCAAATGAAATTTTTTTTAATGATGAATCTGATGTTGATGATATCGATTTTCTTAAACTAGATTTAAAATCTAATCTATCTGCCCAATAAAATATTTTATCCTTTATTTTTAATTTATTTACTCCCATCATTTCTGCATGAAAAAATAAATTCTCATAAATATTTAAATTTGAATCAAATATATTTTGTTGAGGTGTATACCCTATATTAGGTAGAATTTCTTTTTGTCTAATATCGTAATCCATTCCATCAACAAAAATTTGACCTCTATCTTTTTTTGTAAATCCCATTAATATCTTAAATAATGTAGATTTGCCAGAATTAGATTTTCCCAATATAAAAACTAGCTCACCTCTTTGTATTCCAAACGATAAGTCAGCTAGTAAATTAATATTATTAACTTTTTTTCCAATTTTATTAAATGATAAATATGCTGCCATTTAATGAGCCTCAAACCAATTTTTTCCATAATCACAATCAACTTTTAATGGAATATCAAGCTTAATAGCACACTCCATTTCTTTTCGCACTAATTTAGACAGTATTTCTAATTCTTTTTTAGGCACCTCAAATAATAATTCATCATGAATTTGTAAAATCATTTTAGAATTTAATTCTGATTTTTTAATACTATTATTAACATTTATCATAGCAATTTTAATAAGTTCTGCAGCAGTACCTTGAATTGGCATATTAATGCAAGCTCGCTCCTCAGCTTTAATAATATTCATATTAGAGGAAGTTAACCCATCTGCATATCTTCGACGACCAAGAAGTGTTTCTACATAACCTTTTTCTCTTGCTTTTGCAAGTGTATCATCCATAAATGTTTTAATTCCTGGATATGTGTTAAAATATGATTCAATAATTTTCTTAGCTTCTTTCATGGAAATATCTAATTCTTGTGAAAGTCTAAATGGTCCAGCTCCATACATAATACTAAAATTTACTACTTTAGCAGTTCTTCTTTGGTTAAAATTTACATCCTCAGGTTGTACTGAAAAAATATTTGAAGCTGTCCTTGTATGAACATCAATATCATTTTTAAAACAATGTATAAGCTGATCTTCTTTTGAAAAATGAGCCATTATTCTTAATTCTACTTGTGAATAATCAGCAGCAAAAATATAAGAGTTTGTATCCCTAGCAATAAAACCTTTTCTTATCTCTCTAGATATTTCAGTTCTTATTGGTATATTTTGAAGATTAGGTTTAGTACTTGATAACCTTCCAGTAGATGCTATAGTTTGATTAAAAGAACTATGAACTCTAGATGTTCTATTATTGATGTGATTTGGAATAGCGTCTAAATAAGTATTTTTTAATTTACTAAAATGACGATAATTTAATAATTCTTCTGCAATAGGATGTTGACTTTTTAATTCTTCGAGAACATCTACAGAAGTACTTCTTTTCTTAATGGGCTTTAAATTTAGCTGATCAAACAGAATCTCAGATAATTGTTTTGGAGAGTTAATATTGAATTTTGTTTCTGTATAAGAAAATATATTTTTAGATATAGATTCAATACTTTTACCTATTTCTTCAGATAATTTTTGAAAAAAACTTAAATCGATATTAACTCCTTCATATTCCATATCAATTAATACTTTCATGGTAGGTATTTCAATATCATAAAATATTTTATTAAGTTTATTTTCGATTAATTCTTTTGATAATAAATTGTATAATTGCAAAGCTACATCGGTATCTTCACATGCATAATAAGATATGTCTTTTAATTGTACATCTGACATTAATTTTTGATTTTTTCCTTTTGGCCCTATTAAATTCTCAATAGGTATCATTTCATAATCAAGATAATCAATTGATAAATTATCTAGCTTATATGAACGACGATCAGGATTAAGTAGATGTGCAGCAATCATTGTATCAAATAATTGTCCTTTTACTTCAATCCCATACCTTTTTAATATAAGCATATCATATTTGATATTTTGCCCTAAATAGAGTGTTTTTGAACAGTTAAAAATTGGCCTTATCTTATCATAAATGTTATCATAAGTAATTTCTGGAACAATCTCAGTATCTAAGGTGTTTGGAAATAAAACTGGAATATAGAATCCTGTATCAGGTTTAATAGAAATTGAAATGCCAACAATATCAGCAGTCATAGGATTGACCCCTGTAGTTTCTAAATCAAATGAAACTATATCAGCTTGTAAAGTACTATTTAATGCAATTTCTAAATCTCTATCATTTAGTATTAATTTATATATTTTTTCTTTTATAACCTTAGGTTCATTCTTAGTTTTAATAAGCTGAAGTTTCTCAAGGCTATTTATAATTGAAGATAACTCAAAATCATGAACCATTTTAATTACATTGTCTTTATCCTTAATAGAAGTAAATTCAAAATCTTCTTTAGAGAAATTAATATCCATATCTGCTTTAATAGTTACAAGTTCTTTACTAAGCTTTAGATTATCAAGGCTATGAATAATTAAATTTTTAATACGATCATTCTTTATTTCATCAATATGATTAATTAGATTATCCAAGCTCTCGAATTGCTCTATTAATTTTATAGCTGTTTTAGGTCCTACACCTTTTACTCCAGGAATATTATCAGAAGAATCTCCAATTAAACTTAAAAGATCTATAATTTTTTCAGGATAAACACCCATCTTATTTTTAACTTCTTCTTTTTTAAATTTAGTAGTTGGTTTAAATCGGTTTCCAGGTGCGTAGACAATAATATTATCATTTACCATTTGAAGCATATCTTTGTCACCTGAAACAATATAACTTTCAACATTAAGAGATTCTGCAATTTTAGATAATGAACCCATAATATCATCCGCTTCATATCCGGGCCGTTCAATCAATTCAATACCTAAGTGACCAACAATTTCTTTTAAAATAGGGATCTGATAAGATATCTCTTCAGGCATTTTTGGTCTATTAGCTTTATATAAATCGTACATGTCATGCCTAAAAGTTTTTGCTTTTGAATCCATGGCTATTACTAAATAATCAGGTTGTTCGTCTCTAATAATTTTAAATAACATATTTAAAAAACCATATATAACCGATGTATGCCTTCCATCTTTAGTTGTTAATGGATTAGAAATCATTGCATAATGTGCTCTATATATTTGAGCCATTCCATCAATTATGAATAATCTTTTTTTATTTTGCATCATGCTTGAATATTGGTATGTTTTTCATTTTATGTAGATTCTTATTTCTATGAGTCTTGTATATTGTTAAAATGTTTTTTTCTTCTTGAGTTAAATCATTTTTTGAACCATCATAATTCATTGCCCATTCTAATTCATCATATGATACTCCTAATTGATCCTCATCTGTTCTTTCATCGTCCCACAAGCCATCAGTTGGCTTAGCCTTCATAATTGAATCAACTATCCCTAAACTTTTTCCTATAGAATAAACCTCTGATTTCATCAAATCTGCGATTGGACTGATATCAACTCCACCATCTCCATATTTAGTAAAAAATCCAACTCCAAAATCCTCTATTTTATTTCCAGTACCCACAACAATACCATTATTATTCCCAGCAATTAAATAGAGCGATGACATCCTTATTCTTGCTCTGCTATTAGCAAGTGCTAATTTATTATTAAAAGCACTTGGAAATACAGATTTAAACTGATCAAAAGTTTCACTTAAATCAATTTTTATCTGTTCAATATTAGGATATTTTTCTTTTAACCAAACACAGTGCTCAATTCCTCTTTTAGTCTCATTTTTATTCTGATGTATTGGCATTACAACTACATAAGTCTTATGTCCAGTCATGGCACAAAGTGTTGATGTAACTGCTGAATCAATTCCACCAGAAATACCAATAACAAAGCTATTTAAGTGATTATCTATAAGATAATCTGACAACCATTTAGAAATTTTTTTATCTATCTTGGTCAATTTATCATTCATATCCATTAAGGGTTTAATCTTGTCATAGTTCTTGCAAATGGAATAGTTTCTCTAATATGACTTAACCCACAAATCCACGCAACAACTCTTTCAAGTCCCATACCAAAACCAGAATGTGGGACAGAACCATATTTTCTTAAATCTAAAAACCAATCATAATCCGATTGATTTAATTTCTCTTCTTTAATTCTTTCAATTAATATTTTAATATCTGTTTCTCTTTCTGAACCCCCAACAATTTCTCCATATCCTTCTGGAGCCAAAATATCCATACCTAAAACAACTTTTTCATTTTCGGGATCTCTTTTCATATAAAAAGCTTTAATATCAGAAGGAAATCGATGAACAATTACTGGACAATCATATTGATTAGCAATATGAGTTTCTTCAGGAGAACCAAAATCATCACCCCATTGAATGTTAAAACCATCCTTTTGAAGCTGATCTATACACTCAGTGTAACTAACTCTTGGAAAAGGGCCTTTAACTTTTCTGAGAATATCTATATCTCTTTCTAAAATATTTAATTCATCTAACCTATTATCTAAAACTTGATTAATGATATAAATTAATAAATTTTCAGCCCATTGCATATCTTCTTCAATTTCACAGTAAGCTATTTCGGGCTCTACCATCCAAAACTCTGTTAAATGCCTTCTAGTTTTACTTTTTTCAGCTCTAAAACAGGGACCAAAGTTATAATGTCTTCCAAAAGACATTGCAGAGGCTTCACCATATAATTGTCCTGTTTGAGCTAAAAATGCATCTTTTCCAAAATATTCAGTTTTAAAAAGTGTTGAAGTCCCTTCAGCTGCACTAGGAGTAAATATTGGTGTATCAACTAATGTAAAATCATTCATATCAAAATAATCACGAATACTTTTAATAATTTGATGTCTTATTTTCAAAATTGCATGCTGCCTTTTTGAACGTAACCATAAATGTCTATTAGACATTAAAAATTCTGTGCCATGCTCTTTTGGGGTTATAGGATAATCTTTGCTTAAATGATGTATATCGAAAGATTCTAATAATATCTCATAGCCTCCAGTAGCCCTATCATTTTTAACTACTTTACCTATAACAGAAATTGAAGATTCTTGAGTTAATTTTTTAAAATTTTCAAATATTTCTTCACTGACTTCATTTTTTACAACTATACACTGAAGTAAACCAAAACCATCTCTTAATGTTAAAAAACCTATTTTACCACTTCTTCGTGAATTATATACCCATCCATTAATTTTTACTATATTATCACAAAAGTCTTTAATTTGATTAATTCTAATATTTTGCATTTTATACCTTTACTTTTACCATGTAGAAATTATCTTAGTTGAAATTTTATCTGCTATTTTATTAATAGCAATTAATTTAGCAGAATCTCTAGGTGCGCCTATTTCATCACTATCTTCTGAATCTATTAAACCATCCCCATCATTATCAATACCATCATTTGAAATATCAATAGAATCTCCATAAATACCCCATTCATTAATATTAGTATTAAATAATACTTCTCCTTTTTTAAAATCAGACCACACAACATTTGCTTTAATTAAAAATTTCCACTCATCTACTTTTTCATACTGAGTACCCTGACTTAATGTGTAAGGTAAATCCAAAACCTCAATCACCGTAATATCTAATTTACTATCTGCATTATCATAATTAACAATTTCAAGAATATTTTGATTAATAATTAACTGATTTAACTCGTCATCTAAAAAATCAACAACCTCTTGGTCCATACTCTTATTAATTATAGGAGAAATATAAATATTCTTAATATGAACAGGAATAGTTCCTTTTAAAGAATAAAAAGCACATGAATTTATTATTAAAATAATTATTGATAAAGAAAAAAACTTAGCTGATTTCATATTCTTTTAATTTCCTATATAATGTTCTTTCTGAAATGTCTAATATTTTAGCTGTTTTTCTCCTATTTCCCTTGCAATTTTTTAAAGTTCTTTCAATAACCTCTTTTTCTAGTTCGTTCATTGTGATTTCTCCAATAACATCATCTTTAATACCCTTGAATAATCCATCATCTAAATTTTGAATAGAATCATTATTTTTTTCAGGTAAAACAAATAATGAACTGTTTGTTGATTGAACATTAGAAACACCATCTCCTAATTTTGTTGCTAACAATTGTTTTAATTCATTAACATCTTGTCTTAAAAATAAAAGTTGTTTTAATATTAATTCTCTCTCTATTGTGTCAGTATCTTTGTTTACAGGCACTGGCAATGAATCATTAAAAGAGTTCTCTAAAGAATCTAATTTTAGATACTTTATAACCATATCTTCTTGAATTCTTTCTCCTTTATTAATGGCTAACAAGCTTTCTATTGTATTTTTTAATTCTCTTATATTCCCAGGCCAATTATAATGTTTCATTACTGTTACAGCCTCTTTTGAAAATCCTTTGAATGGAATATCATTTTTAGTAGTAAATAACAAGCCAAATCTTTCTATGTATAAAAATAAATCACTTATATGCTCTCTCAATGGAGTAACATCAATAGATACTGTTTTAAGTCTAAAATATAAATCTTGTCTAAACTTTTTATCTTTAACTTCTTCGTTTAATTTTCTATTAGTTGCCGCAATAATCCTTACATCTGTTTTTTGAGTTTTAGTTTCGCCTACCCTCATAAACTCACCTTGTTCTATAACTCGCAATAATTTTGCTTGAGTTTCTAATGGTAATTCGCCTATTTCATCTAAAAAAATTGTCCCTTTATCAGCTGCCTCAAAATATCCTTTATGATTTTCATGTGCACCAGTAAAAGATCCCTTTCTATGCCCAAATAATTCACTTTCTATTATTCCGGAAGGGATAGCAGCGCAATTAACAGTAATTATAGATTCAAATTTTCTTTTACTGTTTTTATGCAACGCTTTTGCAACCATTTCTTTTCCAGTACCAGATTCACCTGTCACCAATACAGAAATATTTGTATTAGCTACTTGACCTATTAATGTACACATTTCCTCTATTTGAATAGATTCACCAATTATTCCTACAGATTTTTTTATTTTATTTGCATCAACTATCATATTATTCTCCTTAATAGTCTAATCCTTTTTTGCCAATATCTGTTCTAAAAAACATATTCTTAAAATCTACATTATTAATTACTTTATATGCTTTATTAATGGCTGTTTTTAAATCAGATCCATAACCAATAGTATTTAATACTCTTCCACCTGAGACAATGAATTTTTTATCATTTAATGCTGTACCTGCATGAAAAACTAAATCATTTTTTAATTTATCTAAACCGTTTATTATATTTCCAGTTTCATACTTTAAAGGATAACCATTAGCAGCCAAAACTACTGTTACACAAAATCCAGATTTATTTTTGTAGTTAAAAGTATCTAATTTTTTTTCTAAAGTAGCATTAAGTAAATCATATAAAGAACAATCCATCATTGGCATTACAACTTGAGTTTCAGGATCGCCCATTCTAACATTATATTCAATAACATAAGGATCACCCTTTACAAGCATTAATCCAAAATACAAAAAACCACAATATGGATGACCTTCACTTATCATGGCGTTTAATGTTGGTTCTATGATTTTACTTTTAATTTTACTTTCTAATTTAGAATTATACAAAGGTGTTGGTGCATACGCACCCATACCGCCTGTATTTGGTCCTTTGTCTTGGTTGAAAGCTCTTTTATGATCTTGTGCATTATTTAAAATTTTATACTGAGAACCATTACATGAAACAAAAATAGATATTTCTGGACCCTGTATACATTCTTCAACAGAAATTTTATCTGAAGCAGTACCAAAACTCTGATTTTCAAAAAATACATCAAGAGCTTTATTATATTCGTTTTCATTATTGCAAATAATTACACCTTTACCTGCAGCTAGTCCATCAGCTTTTAAAACAATCGGGAAACCAAGAAACTCTTTTGCTTTTTGTACATCATTCCTTGTTATACATGAAAAATATTTAGGGTGTGGGATGTTATATTTTTTCATTATATCTCGTGCATATATTTTACTACTTTCCAAACTTGAAGCTGCCTTTGAAGGTCCAAATATTTTTTTATTATTAGAATTAAAAAAATCTACAATTCCATCATCTAATAAATTTTCTGGACCTACAATAATTAAATTAATATTATTTTTATTTACAAATTCAAGAAGCTTATCATAATCAGTTAAAGAAAGTGATTTATTTGTAGCTATTTGTGAAGTTCCAGCATTTCCTGGAATGCAAAAAATATTTTTTACTTTAGATTCTTTAGATAATTTCCAAACCATAGCATGCTCTCTTCCGCCAGAGCCTAGAACTAAAACATTATTATTCATTTATTTGTCCATTTATTTTTATTATTTGATCACGTAATATTGCAGCATCTTCAAATTGAAAGTTTTGGGCACATTTTTTCATTTTTCTTTTTAATTTCTCTATATAATCTAATGCCTCAACTTTATCAATTGAATCTATATTATTATTGAATGATTTAAAACCTAAATCCTTTTCTTGTTTTTTAGTTTTTTCGGTCATCATTGAGCTCATCATATTATTTGCTTTTTTAACTGTCATAGGTTTGATACCGTTTCTTTTATTAAAATCCATTTGAATACTTCTTCTTCTTTTTGTTTCATCAATCAAATGCTTCATAGATTTTGTAATTTTATCTCCATACATTATAACTCTTCCATTTACATTTCTTGCAGCCCTACCTGCAACTTGTAAAAGTGATGTTTTAGATCTTAAAAATCCTTCTTTATCTGCATCTAATACTAAAATTAATGAAACTTCTGGAATGTCAAGGCCTTCTCTTAAAAGATTAATACCTACTAAAACATCAAATTTATCATCTCTTAAGGCAGATAAAATTTCTACTCTTTGCATTGTATCAATATCGCTATGCATATAATTTGCTCTTACACCTTCAGATTTTAAATGGTCTGTTAATTTTTCAGCCATTTTCTTTGTAAGTGTAGTTATTAATATTTTTTCATGTCTTGATAAAACTATATTTATTTCTTTAATAATATCAGCAATTTGTCCAGCTGATTTTCTAATTGTAATTTCTGGGTCTAACAAACCAGTAGGTCTTATTATTTGTTCTGCATAAACCCCTTTAGACTTTTCTAATTCATAATTAGCAGGTGTGGCTGAAACATATATCATTTGATTTACAGCATTTTCAAATTCTTCAAATTTCATAGGCCTGTTATCCATAGCAGATGGTAATCTAAAGCCATATTCAACAAGAGTTTCTTTCCTCGATCTATCTCCATTGTACATGGCATTTAATTGAGGTATACTTACATGAGATTCGTCTGCAAATATTAAATAATCTTTTGGAAAAAAATCTAGAAGTGAATAAGGACGTTCACCTTTTTTTCTACCATCAATATGTCTAGAATAATTTTCTATACCCGAACAATAACCTAATTCCATCATCATTTCAAGATCAAACAATGTTCTTTGTTCTAATCTTTGAGCCTCCAATAACATACCATTTTCTTTGAAATCAATGAGTCGTTCACTTAATTCAAGCCTAATTTTTTCCATTGCAAGCGCTAACTCTTCCTTGTTAACAACAAAATGTTTTGCAGGAAAAATAGATAAATAATCTTTTGTATCTAATATTTCAGAGGTTAGAGAGTTAAACGAATGTATTTTTTCGATTTCATCACCAAACAATTCTATACGAACTGGAAATTCTTCATATCTAGGAAAAATTTCAATTACATCCCCTCTTAATCTAAAGGTTCCTGGCTCAAGCACCATATCATTTCTATTGTAATGTATATTTACAAATTTTTTAAATAAACTCTTAAGCTCAATAACATCCCCAACTTTCATTGATACAAATAAGTTTTTATACGATCTGGGTGAACCTATTCCATAAATACAACTAACACTAGCAATTATAATTACATCTTCTCTACCAGCTAAAGAAGCTGTTGTTTTAATTCTTAATCTGTCAATTTCTTCATTAATTGAAGAATCCTTTTCAATAAAAGTATCTGAAACTGGCATATACGCTTCTGGCTGATAATAATCGTAGTAGGATATAAATAACTCCACAGCATTTTCAGGGAATAAGGATTTAAACTCTGAATACAATTGCGCAGCTAAAGTTTTGTTATGCGATATAATAAGAGTAGGTTTTTGCACTTTTGCTATAATATTAGCCATAGTAAATGTTTTACCAGATCCAGTAATACCAAGCAAGGTCTGATGCTTTTCATTATTATTTAAACCGTTAACTAGAGAATCTATAGCTTGCTGCTGATCACCAGCTGGTTTATAATCTGAAATTATTTTAAAGTCTGCCATAATGACTTATAATTTAATTCACTTTATTCATTTATAAAAATAAAAAAAATATGCATATTAGTCATATATTTGTTTGCATTGTATTTAAATTAAAATATACTTAAATTATTAGAATTTATTAAAGAGGTTTTATGGAAATTGCAACCCTTGGAGCAGGATGTTTTTGGTGTATTGAGGCTATTCTTCTAAATGTTACAGGTATAGTTTCTATAGATGTTGGTTATACAGGTGGTAACATTGAAAATCCGACATATAAAATGGTTTGTGAAGGAAATACTGGGCATGCAGAAGTTGCTCAAATAACATTTGATACCGAAAAAATATCTTACGAAAAATTATTATCTATTTTCTTTGATATACATGACCCTACTACTTTAAACAAGCAAGGCAATGATACAGGTACTCAATATAGATCTGCTATATATTTTCATACAGATGAACAAAAAATAATTGCAGAAAATCTAATAAAAAAAATTCAGCCTGTTTTTAATAATAAAATTGTTACAGAAATTTCTCATTCTGAAAAATTTTATTTAGCAGAGGATTATCATCAAGACTATTATAATAATAATAAAAATGCAGCTTATTGTAATTTTATAATAAAACCTAAAGTAGAAAAATTTTTAAATGGAAAATAATACTTTAGCTAATTATCCAATGCATATAGATTTAAAAACTAGGTGGAGAGACTTAGATGCTTTTGGGCATGTAAATAATGCTGTTTTTGCAACATATATTGAAACCGCTAGAGGAATGTTATTTGAAAAATGGGATTTACCATTTAACGGTAAAGGTAAATCATTAACTGTCGCAGCATTATCAATTAATTATTTAAAACAATTAAAACATCCAACCTCAATTGTTGTAGGACAGCGTATAAACAGGATTGGTAATAAAAGTTTTGATGTTGAGTCATCTATATTTAAAAAGGGTTTCCATGAAGATCCAATTGCAGTATCTAAAGTAATAATAGTATGTTTTGATTTTGATAAACAAAAATCTGTACCGGTATTTAAGCAAATTATTGATGAATACAATCTTTATAAGGAATATTTATAATGAATTTTACTAATGAAAATAAACAAAATTTTAAATTTTGGGATCCCACTGCTGCGATGATTGATCAAAGTATCGATATCGCCCTTAATCATTCACAAAGCGGCCATCCTGGAGGTTCAAGATCTAAAGTTCCTTTACTTTTAGCAACACTATTGTCTGGTGTTATGAAATGGGATATTAGAAACCCTGGCGCCACATTTGGAGATAGATTTACATTAGTTGCTGGACATACTAACCCTGTAGTGTATGCAACATTAGCAGTTCTAAATGAAGCCTTAAGAATTAAATATAATCAAACTAAAGATAAAAAATATTTAAATCCAATGGGAGAAAAGTTTACGTTAAATTTTGAAGATTTACTTAATTTAAGAAGAAAGGATGGTTTACCTGGGCATGCTGAAATGGAAGGTAAAACATTATTTTTTAAATTTAATACTGGCCCAACAGGTCATGGTGCTGCTCCAGCAGCAGGTCAAGCTTTTGCTCTTAAATATGCTGGCACAAAATCTTCAAACATATTTGCAATGGAAGGTGAAGGTGGTTTAACAGCTGGTGTCACTCACGAATCAAG
>CEOP01021591.1_pt1 | contig 12417 bp, 12 predicted proteins | sample 361301 | NCBI WGS metagenome assembly CEOP01 (sample SAMEA2619548, study PRJEB7988) | marine metagenome | biome: marine biome (ENVO:00000447); feature: deep chlorophyll maximum layer (ENVO:xxxxxxxx); material: "saline water (ENVO:00002010), including plankton (ENVO:xxxxxxxx)" | depth 55 m
CAGCATTTCTAGGCCAACATCGCGCCATATTCGCGTGCATGTAAATGGCAGATATATATCTGATAGTTCCATCACACATGCACTTAAAGAAGCATTTCGTGGACTTATTGAACCAAAGCGTTGGCCAACTGCTGCGATATTTTTAGAGATGGAGCCGTCGCTTGTTGACGTGAACGTGCATCCGCAAAAAAGCGAAGTACGCTTTTCTGATCGTGATAGTATTTGGCGGCTTGTCAACAAAACGATTGCAAGTGCGCTTGCTAAAGAAGACATCGTCCCTGCGTATATACCAACAGTTAACGCGGGCATGCAAAGTTCAGGTGCTGGCTTCCAAGCTTCGTTTGGACCTACATCGACGCCCTCTTTTTCAGTTGACCAAACTCGCTCTGCAGTGACGGGCATCGAGTTGCCTTCTCAAGCAACTCCACTACCCACGATTATGGGCCCCGACTCAGTGATGCAAGTGCAAAAATGTTTTCTCGTCACGCAAGACGAACAAGGTATCCTCATTATTGATCAACATGCTCTGCACGAACGTATCATGTTCGAAGAGTTTTCAGAAAGAATTGCAAAGGGGAATTTAGAGTCTCAACGTCTCCTTGTTCCGGATGCGTTTGATGCAGACAGCGGACAACTTGATGCTATACAAATACACAGACCATTATTCGAAAAATTAGGAATCGATGTTTCGGCCTCTGGGCCAGCATCTATTTCGGTGTATGCCTTGCCCACATTACTTGTTTCAAGGAACGTCGATGGCGCTTCATTCATACGAGAATTGCTCGACAAACTGGGTCAAAGCAACTTCCCTTCGAGTGAAGAAGAAGTGTTGTCCGAGGTGCTTGACATGATGTCCTGCAAAGCGGCCATTAAGGCGGGAGACTATTTGAACCCTCGCGAACTCGCAGATTTGTTAAAGAAACGAAAAGAGATAGAGCGGGGGAGTAACTGCCCGCACGGCCGGCCGACGACCATGCGATTGTCGATTGAAGAATTGGAGCAACGTTTTGGTAGAAGGTGAAATAAAATGTACCGCGATGTTTTTTGCAGCCGCGTCCCAAGCTATAGGTTGTACAGAGAAAGAAATTCCATTGACTGCAAATGCAACTGTTGGCGATGCCTTTGATTTGCTCGCAAAAGAGTGCCCGAAATTACAAGCATTGTCATCTTCTTGTGCACTTGCAGTTGATGGAAAACTTGTTCAACGAGACACGGTGCTTTGTGATGGTAGTACTTTTGCAATTCTTCCGCCTGTGAGTGGTGGATAATGTCCAAACTGCCTTCGTACCAAGAAGCTCTTGCTAATGCTCTAGAAGTAGTGCAGAAAACATCCAGTACATCGACGGTGCCCATTGAATCTTCGCTTGGGTGTTTTGTTGCTAATGATGTTATTGCCGACCGCAATTTTCCTCCGTACAACCGAAGCCAGATGGATGGATTTGCCGTTGTCGCAAGTGAAGTGAAAAAAGACGTTTCAATGAACATTATTGGGCAAATTTCTGCAGGTACAACGTTTGAGGGCAAACGCACGCCAAACACATGCGTTGCGATTGCTACAGGCGCGCCAGTGCCAAATAGTTTTGATGCAGTGGTGCAGCACGAATTGACGGACAATGGGAAAGAGCAAGTTACGTTTCATTGCGACAAGGTTTCTGTTGGGAAAGCAATCCACGTGCAAGGTGTTGACGCAAAAACTGGCGATGTTCTTGTTGCAAAACACACACGGCTCGCCCCTCAACATATCGGCATCGCAGCGAGTGTTGGAGTTCATCAAATTGAAGTGCTTTCAAAACCAAAAATAGTAGTGCTCACTAGTGGTGACGAAGTTGTTCCACCAAATGAAACTCCGCTTGCGCATCAAATTCGCAATGGCAACAGTGCTATGATTTCTTCCGCATTTAACTCCATGGGTTGCGACATTATTGAGGCACACCATGTACTCGATGATCCAGATGCAACAAACAGGGCTATTGCGAGTTCGCTTGATGGTCGCTGCGATTTAGTTGTAACGATTGGCGGTATTAGTGCCGGCAAGCGAGACTTTTTTCCGGGTGCATTTGCAAATTCAGGCGTGCAACTTGCGATGAAGGGTGCCTCGATACAACCAGGTAAACCAGTGATCGTTGGCAAGCATGCTAAAACTGTCGTTCTTGGTCTCCCTGGAAATCCAGTTTCTGCGCTGGCATGTTGTTGCGTGTTTGGATGGCCAATCGTTCGAATGATGCAAGGCATGAGCGCATTGTTGCCTTGGCAACAAATACCGCTTGCTTGCAATGTGCAGCCGAATCCGCACCGTCTTTGTTTTAGACCATGCCAACTTGTTAATGGAAAAGTGACAGTTCCAACGTGGCAGGGCTCGGGTGATTTAGTCCATACTGCGACTACGCATGGCCTTGTTCAGCTGCCTGCTTCATCAGTGGAAATTCAAGCCAGCGAACTCGTGTCCTGTCTTGCTTTCCCTTTTTCAAAGTGACAGTCACTTTCAAAAATAAAAAGTGATAACTTGGAGGTGTCTCTTGTTGCCTGAAGGGAGGGAGGGGTTTTGAGACTGGTTGTGTCTAGTAGAGCGTCAGGGTTCGAGGGTCATAGGCACTGTCGTCATTGCTGAGAAAGCCGACATCAGGAACATTGTCGCAGTTGTTGTTAAATTTTTTGTCCTGCGCGGTGACGTGCCCATCAAGCCATCCGACTACAGTAAAGTGATTATGTCGAAATGCTTGTCTTCCGCCGCATCGAGTGGATAAGTTGCTCAAAGTCGAGCGCATGAATTTATTGTCAAATCCATCGCCGAACATTGCACATTGAGCCGGATGAGAACAACTTGAAGGAACAACCCCTTTTAGTAGCGCGCCACTTCCAATTATGTATTCATCGCCAAGAAACGACGTGTTGTAATTAAATCCAGTTGTCGAGAACTGATCGTCATAATGTTCAGGGCATACCATTGTTTCTTTTGTATTACCAACATATTGCCAGAGCACAGTTTCGCTATCCCAATGTTCAAACATGGAAACGACTGATGGAGGAAAGGCATTGTGGTCATTTTGATACGCAGCTCCCGCTACAACAAGTTGCCGTTGCATATTTTTACACACTGCAGTTTTTGAATGGGCGTAGCCGCCGCTGATTACTGGAACCAACACCGAAGTGAGGATTCCAACAATCGCGATGACCGCAAGTATTTCAATAAGGGAAAAACCTTTTTTCATGTTTGATCATGACCAGTTATCGATGATTACAAGTAAATCAGTTACATTCACTATGAAGTCGCTGTTGAAATCTGCAAGTGGAGCCCCGATTTCAAGTGGCCCAAAAGAACCAATGAGTAAAAGCAAATCATTCACGTCGATGGTGCCATTCATATCAACATCACCAGGTATTTGCGCAGAAACATCAGCGAATCCATCGATTTCAGGTGAAAGTTTAGAGCTAGGGTCAACAGAAACTCGAATAAATGAAATTTCATTTAATCCAGTTTCGCCGATGTCAATTGGAGTTCCACCGCCTGAAGTTCCGTAGAACGACATAAGCGCATCGTTATCAAGATTCATAACATCATCGAGCGAAAGGCGAGGGTCAACGGGTAACGTGAAAGTACTTGGTTGTGTGCCCTCAACGGCATCGTAGGGCTGGCTATCTAGATATCCCCTCGTTGGCCAAAGGCCATCCGAAAATTCAGTTGCGATTGGATACCATATTTTGCCGTCTTGTGAAACTTCAATTTGCCCACCGTCATCACTGAACGCTCCACCGACAACTCCTTTTGGATACGCGTTGTCAACACAGCCCGTGTTACCAAAGATAATAAGGTCAATGCCCCAGGGATTGCCTAGTTCATTCTGTACAGGTTCAACAAAAGAAACAACGATAGAACCACCTGCACCAATCGAAACAATTTCATCAGCAAGCCATGGTGGGTTGAATGGACTAACAACGCCAGGCCAAATATCTTCGCCAGTGAAACGGCTAGGTTCACCGAGTGCTACTTCCGGTATGTTGTAGCCGGCACTTCCGCCGATGCCTTCATCGAAAGAGACGACTGAGTCAGCCCAGGGATTTGTGAGTAATGAAAAAACAATAATTGTGAGTGGCGACATTCGCGATCTCCATAAAAGGCCGTTGCGAAAGTCACGAGAAATGCCACGTATGGCACAGCGTCGTGGCCTGATTCGCGCAGGCAACACTGATAATCAGGGGAGATTTTCCGGCTCCGAGTCGTTTTGCTCGTGTTCCTACTCAAATGAGCAGTTACATTGATGCAATTCGTACCTTGTAGACATAGATAGATTGATTCTATATATAGTTCGGCATTCTCGTTACGGCGGCGCGTCCGCGGTGGTTTTTCACCACCTTCCCTTTGGCACAATTCTGTGCCAATCATGCAGAACAGCTGCATGACGCCCTGACAAATGAGATTATATAGGATTTTTGACCGCCTCGTAGTGTGTCAAAAAGGGGTAAGATACGTCTTGCATTTCTGTCTAAGGCCAATGTGGTCTATTTAGGTTTTCTCAACGGAGTTATGAATGTTCAATTTTAGAAATCGTTTTACCCTCGCTATTTTCGCACTCACAATTGCGCTTATTCAGCCAACTGTCATTGCACAAGAATCGGATGCCGAAACGGCACTTGATGATTTTATTCATTACGCATTGATAGCGAATGTTGAATTTACTGATGCGTATGCATTGGCGCTTGTTCGCGATGCTATGTCGAACGAGGACTTCTATAAGATGGTTATCGCGACCAAAGAGCGTCATCAGCGATTTGACCGTGCTATTGGCTGGGCGCTTTTTATTGAAGACCTCGAGCCGCTCGCTTCTATGCTTGAAGATAAGTTTGAAGCGGGTCGAGTCAGTGTAATTCGAAATGCAGAAAATCTTGCGGAATCAATTGAATTACTCAATGGTTCAACTCGCCAACGTATCCTTGCAGATGAACGATTGCAAGAAGCGGGCGAATACGCAGTGCCACTGCTACTTCGCCAATTGCAAAACGGCAGCGATGTTCGTGGTGTTAAGAATGCTCGAGAAATGCTTACTCGACTAGGACGCGATGCAGTTTTGCCTTTAAGTTCGGCTTTGCCAAACGTTGACGCTGAAACAAAAGTACTTGTTGCGAAGATTCTTGGTGAGATTGGGTACAAGCATGCTGCGCCAGCATTACTCATTTGTGCAAATAATGAAAATAATGCAAGTGATGTTCGAACTTCCGCGCAAGCGGCACTTGGTATGTTGGGTGTTAGCACACAAGCAAGTAATCTTTCTGCATTGCAAACGGTTGTTGCAAACAGATTCTATGATGGTGAAACTTCGCTTCAGCCACAGCCAATTGGCGGTTTGAATTTGTTTTGGGAATGGGATGCGGGCAACCAACTTGTTGCGCTCGATGTTCCATCGGAGGCTTTTTTTGATGTGATGGCTATGTACTTTGCTTCGAAGGCGCTCTCAGCAGATGCCGATAACGCTGCTGCAATGGGTACTTTTGTCGGTGCTAACTTACGCCGAAACCGAGCACTCGCAGGTCGAGACGATTTGGTTTATGGCGATCTTGCGTATAGCCCTGAGTTTTATGCAACAGTCTTCGGGCCAAGAATCGCACAGCTTGTGTTGACATCATCAATGAACGATAGCGACACGCCATTGGTGCTTGATTCAATTGCTGCGCTTTCAGAAACCGCAGGCGCAGAAGCGTTACTCGGTACCAGTTCGCAGCCAATTGTAGTTGCGATGAACTACCCTGATAGACGTGTGCAATATGAAGCGGCACTTACTCTTGCTTCCACACTTCCAGAGGATTCATTTGAGGGAAGTTACCGGGTTGTTCCATTACTCGCGTCTGCCATTCGCCAGCAAGGCGAATCATTTGCAATTGTTGTGGGCGATGATGCGGATGCCCGGCGAGAAATCCGTGCGTTCTTAAGTGCAAATAACTGGACCGTTGTTGGCGAGGGGACTTCTGTTGATGAGGCAATTACATCAGCGGGTGCTGTTGCAGGTATCGATTTGCTTGTTGGCTTGACACGCAGTGTCGAACATGGGCAGATTATCACTGAGCAAGCATCGCTGCTACCTAACACAATGGTTACGCCAGTGTTTCTGCTCGCGGAAGGTACTGACGAGCAAGTGTTATCAAATATGCTCGACGGTAACTCGATGGTTGCAGTTACGCACCTTGATAAATCCGATTCGACACGTTTAGCAATAATTGAAGACCTTATCAGCTTAGCGGCAGGAGGTCGTTTAAGTTTTGAAGAACAAAGCGCCTTTTCTACTCGTGCGCTTGCGGTGCTTCGAGATATCGCACTTGCAGATTCGGTACTCCGCGTTGAAGATGCAACAACACCATTGGTTGAAGCGCTTGCAATCGCAGATGCAGATTCCAAGGTAGTCATTGCTGAAACACTTTCAATGATTGATAGTGCAAAAGCACAGGGTGCATTAGTTGAAGCTGCATTAGCATCTGATTCTACAGAAACACAAGTCATGCTTCTAGATGAGTCGGCGAGTTCTGTTCGCCGCTGGGGAAACCTTACCGGAGATTGGCAACTTGCTCGTGTTGTTGATTTAGCAGAAAATTCAAGTGGCAGTTTGGCTGATGCAGCAGCTCGGTTAAATGGCGCTCTGAATCTACCCAACACATCCGTGATGATTTTCTTGCCGTAACAACAAGCATTCGATTTATGAACAGAAAGCGCCACTCTGGCTCAGTTGTCAGATTGTAACTTTCGTAAAGAGTAGTCCACAGACGCAAAATAGCGATTTTGCTTTTTTATTACCAAATCATCCTTCGTTTATGCAGTCACTTTAAAAAATAAAAAGTCAGGGATTCGAAAGCAGTCAGTTCCTGAGGAATAAAGTTCATGTAAAAAGGCCCCGACTTAGAGAGTCGGGGCCTTTTTTTGTTCAGTCAATCCTATGGATTAATTATCTTGGTCGTTGCCTACAGCTCCGCCAACAAGTGCACCTGCGCCAGCACCGATCAGTGTTCCTGCTGTATCTCCACCTATGGCTAAGCCGGCGAGTGCGCCGACTGCTGCGCCAACACCAGCACCTTCTTGCGTTTTATTGCAACCGGTCATAGAGAATATGACTACGGAAGTTATTGCGATTGTTGCGAGTAATTTTTTCATTCTTATTCCTTTATTATTCATACCGTTCTTCTTGTTCGGCGATGTAATCACCTTGTATAGTTCGTTCTTCTTGCATTGCAGCGTCAGTTGCAAACGTACCGTTTACAATTGCATCCAGCGGCTGCGTTCTTTGAGAATTTTTTTGCGTTTTTGCACAAGCAGTTGCACTGCAGAAAAAAATTAATAATAAAACAGTTTTCATCTGAGTTGTTTAATCTTCTAGACCTGTATAGCCATCACTAGTTTGGCTTGAAGTAGTAGTGGTTGTTCCTGTTCGAGTAACGGTTCCGTCTGGGTTAAGTGTTTCATGAATGGTTGTTCGATGAATCGTTGAGCCATCAGCTTGTTGTTGATGCCGCTGATTTTGTTGCTCTTGGTCGTTGCCAATCGCGCCGCCAATCAGTGCGCCTACACCAGCTCCAATGAGCGTTCCGCCGGTGTCGCCACCTATGGCTTGCCCAGCTAAAGCGCCAATGCCTGCACCCCAAGTAGCACCTTCTTCAGTTTTGTTGCAACCAAGCATAGAAGTGGTTGCGAGTGCAGTTAATGTTAGTCCAAGTAGTGTTTTGTTCATTTGTGAACCTCCTGTGAATAAAGTTTCGGCGTGTAGGAAAAAAGACATCAATACAACGCCTGAAAGACATGGTTTGTTTCAATTACACATCATGATACGCTGATTATGTCGGTTTTGCGGATTGAAAATGAATAAAAAGAAGTCTGGGACGGCTCCTCTCGTATATCCCACGAAACAGTACTTCATGAGCCCGCGTTGCCCTATGGGGCATGGTTTTAGGAATCGTCCCAGTCTGGGAGTCAGTACGTTGTGTGTAAAGAATATGCGTCTTTTTTTGGACTATGGCAAGAAAACTTCATGTTTTATGAATAATTTCTTCATGGTTCTTTGGAAACGTATGCGCATTTGATGCTGTATAATGGTCTATTCAATGAAAATTCACGAATATCAAGCTCGTACACTTCTTGCAGAAGCAGGAATCCCAGTCCCCTCAGGCACGATGGTTACATCGATTGATGCCGCAAACGATGCAGCAAAAGTATTGTTTGATAATGGCGCAACACTTCTTGTTGTTAAAGCACAGGTCCATGCAGGTGGTCGCGGCAAGGCAGGGTTTGTCAAACTTTGTCGTTCTGCAGATGAAGTGAATGAGGCGGCGACATTTATGTTTGGGAATAAAATGGTTTCTGTGCAGACTGGCCCAGAAGGCCTCGATGTAACAAAAGTTCTTATTGCTGACGGCGTCGACATTGCTAGCGAGTTCTACCTAGCAATTACAACCGACCGTTCTTCAGGTGCTAATGCACTCATCGCCTCGAGCGAGGGTGGTGTCGAAATCGAAACAGTTGCGCATGAAACTCCAGACGCAATTAAAACAGTTCGTATTGACCCACTTGCAGGCTTGCAGCCGTACCAAGCGCGCGAAATGGCATTTAATGTTGGCTTCAAAGGAAAACAAGTTGGCCAAGCCGCCTTTATTATGATGAAGATGGCAAAATTAGTAACGGAGACAGATGCATCGCTTGCAGAAATCAACCCGTTAATTGTTACACCAGCTACGAACGCGCATCCTGACGGTGAAGTGCTTGCGATTGATGCAAAGTTTGATTTTGATGACAACGCTTTGTTCCGTCATAAAAATGTACAAGAAATGTTTGACCCAACAGAAGAAAATACTGCGGAGTTAGAAGCTGCAAAATTTGACTTAAACTTTATCGCCCTTGATGGAAACATCGGTTGCCTTGTTAACGGCGCAGGCCTCGCAATGGCAACAATGGATATCATTAAAATGTATGGCGGCAGCCCCGCGAACTTCCTGGATGTCGGTGGCGCGGCTACGCTTGAAACAGTTACAGAAGCATTCAAAATTATCTTATCTGATGAAAAAGTTGAAGGCGTGCTTGTGAATATTTTTGGCGGAATTATGCGCTGCGACGTTATTGCAGAAGCAATTGTCGCAGCAGCAAAAGAAGTGAGCTTCACGGTGCCATTGGTTGTTCGGCTTGAAGGCACAAATGTTGATGCGGCACGAGAAATACTCACGGCTGCTCAACCAGATTTGCCAACGATGCAAACGGCGACCGATCTTGAAGATGCTGCAGAAAAAGTTGCATCCGCAGTCGCAACTACCTGCGCGTAATGCTAGTGCTTTTTGATATTGATGGCACGATGCTCTCTTCTGAAGGCGTTGGTGTTCGTTCGATTGAAGAAACCTGCGAAGCAATGTTTGCTAAAACATGTTCTCTTGATGGAATCCCAGTTGGTGGTCGTCTTGACCCCTTAATTTGGGATGATGTTTGTGCTAAATATGAAATTAAGAATACGGCGTTGCTTCACGATGAGTTTCGTAAAAGGTATGTGGACATACTTGCCAAAAATATTTCAGCAGTTGCAGTGACGGTTCTTCCTGGCGTGAAGGACCTCGTTTCTGCACTTGCTGCTACGGACAATGTTACGCTTGGCCTCGTCACAGGAAACTATGAGGAAACTGGCCGAATGAAAGTAGAACAAGCGGGGTTTGATTCTTCGATTTTTACAGCGAATGCGTGGGGCACCGATGGAAAAGTACGCAATGAGTTACCGCCTGTGGCGATTGCGAATCATGATGAAGTAGGTCCTGTGGTGCTCCTTGGCGACACCATTCACGATGTAACAAGTGGTAAATCTGCGGGCTGTAATGTGATTGCAGTTTGCACGGGTTCGCACGACCGTGGTAGACTAGAGGCATCTGAGCCCGATCTTCTTCTAGAAGACTTGTCAGATGTTGAGGCAGTACTTCATTGGATGACCAACATTCACAACCAGTAACAGGTAAAGAGCGTATTGCTTCGCTTGACGTATTGCGTGGTTTTGCAGTTCTTGGCATTTTGTTGATGAACATCGTCTCATTTTCTATGGTGTCGAGCGCGTACGATTCGCCAACAGTGTACGATGATATGCAGGGTGCTGATTGGTGGACTTGGCTTATCTTGCATTACTTTGCAGACACGAAGTTTATGTCTATATTTTCAATCCTGTTTGGCGCGGGTGTATATATTTTTATGGAGCGGGCCAAGGCAAAAAAACATTCTGCATGGAAATTACAATTCAGCCGAATGACATGGTTGCTCGTGTTTGGTCTTTTTCACGCTTACGGCATTTGGTATGGCGACATTCTTGTTAATTATGCAGTTTGCGGATTTGCTATTGCGCTTGTTCGAAATTGGAAACCTTGGACCTTGTTTCTACTTAGTTTTGCTCCAATGTTTATAGTGCCGATTGCAACTTGGATGTTCTTCTACTGGACTGTACAGTTCTGGCCAGAAGAAGATGTATTGTTAATGCAGAGTACGAATTTGTTATCTTCGCTAGAGATGCAGAAAGAAATTGCAGCATACACAGGCAGTTACATGGATCAACTTACGCACAGAGGTCCATTCTCTCTCATGATGCATCTGTTGATTGCTCCGCTCTTTTTGTTTTGGCATTGCTTGGGTTTGATGATGGTTGGCATTGCAGGCTTGAAGTGGGGGGTTCTCTCTGCAAAACGTTCGGTAAAGTTTTATGTTTGGTTGTTTTTCATTTCGTGTTGTATAGGATTTCCACTTATTGCAATTGGTGTTTGGTACAAGCAGCAACATGGTTGGGACCCAATCATGACTCGCTTTGTTGATTCCCATTGGAATCTCGTCGGTGGAGTATTCATTGCATTTGCTTGGATTGCAATGGTCATGCTTATATGCAAAACAGGTGTATTTAGGGCGATTCAAAAAGCACTTGCAGCAGCAGGCCGTATGGCTTTGACTAATTACCTCATGCAAAGCATAATTTGCTCATTGCTCTTTTACGGCCATGGTCTAGGATGGTATGAATCATTCGAACGCGTGGAATTGCTTTATGTTGTTGCAGCCATATGGACATTCCAAATTTTGTTTAGCGTATTATGGCTTAAGCGATTCCGATTCGGACCATTTGAGTGGCTATGGCGAAGCGCAACGTATCTTTCATGGCAACCACTCGTACGTTAAACGCTCTCTGCTATTATGCACTGATGCAATCTTTCGCAACCATTTGTAGTGATTTCTATGTCAACCAGAAAATTTCGTTGAGCATTGATTTGCCCAAAGTGCAAGAATCCGCGACAGAAATGTTTGAGCGAATTCGTAAAGAAATTCCTGAATTTGAACGTGTTCGACCCTTTGATGGCGAGGTAGCACTCGAAACGCAAGAAGTAGATGGAAGATATCAGTGGGTTGGCTTGCGTCCTCGTTCCATTTCTTCGGGGATGGTAAATCCAAATCACATAGAAGATGCATATAGTTTGCACCGGCTGGTCCTTGAACTTTCGCCGTACTATCTTTCCCTTACGCCGTTGCATGTGGAGTTTGTTGAACTTGTATATGGGTTTGATTTGCCAGCACGAGAAAACCGAAACAACGTCGTAATGCAAACGCTTTTGGAAAATACGCCTCTCGCTTTGCTAGCCGATGAATCAATGGAACCGCTTTTAGATGTGCAACCAAGAATAGGTTTTGCTTTAAATGAAGCTTGCGATTTGCAAGCGTTCGTTGAAGTGAAAACAAGAACATCGGCTTCAGAAGCAGCAACGCAGGTTTTTCGGGATGAGCCGATTAGTGTGTTTTTAACCATTCGGAAAAACGGCCCAATTCACGCGATTGAAGAACTCGATGCAACATTCAGTAGCCTCGCTGGTCACATCGAGCACATTGCCGAACATCGTGTTGTGCCAGATATCGTTGTTCCACTACACCAAGCCATTGGTATATGAGTAGTTGGGTTTGATTAAAACATCTCAAGGACGCGCGATGGTTGCTCGGGTGAACCTGTCAAACAGCTTAGCCGAGCAGCTTCGCAAAGTGCAAGAACCCGCGGGGCATCTGCAGAAGTAAATTCAGTTGAATGAATGCCATCTGAGATACGTTGTGCAATCGTGGTGCCTCCATCACCAAACGTGAGTGAATGCTCGTCACTTATCACTTGTAACTCCCGCTTCCAGCTCGATTGGTCACTGAGTAACAAAGTCGCAACGCGGTTGTGTTGAAATTGCACGTTCACAGTCATGTGCCCGCGTAAATCGCTTGGTTTGTCGGGAACTCTGCTGCTATGCAAGAATGCTTGGACAACTTCGGGTGGCCCGAAGAGCCCGTGAATAAAATCCATAGCATCGAATAGCCGTGACCAGAGCGTCCCCTCAACGGAAGAACACGTCATTGTGCAATGCGCAGAAATTGGTTGGCCAAATTGCTCGATGTCGTCCTGAGCTTCGCCATAG
>CEOP01043781.1_pt1 | contig 12415 bp, 9 predicted proteins | sample 361301 | NCBI WGS metagenome assembly CEOP01 (sample SAMEA2619548, study PRJEB7988) | marine metagenome | biome: marine biome (ENVO:00000447); feature: deep chlorophyll maximum layer (ENVO:xxxxxxxx); material: "saline water (ENVO:00002010), including plankton (ENVO:xxxxxxxx)" | depth 55 m
TGTTCAGGTTCCTCATCTGGAACCTCTTCCTCCTCTGAATCATCATCTACTTCATCGCCATCCCCAGAATCGAAAAGAGAATCATCGTCTGTACCTCCAAAGAGGCCAGCATCATCATCATCATCACCTGAGGCAAAGATACCGCTGTCATCTCCCATATCAATGGGGTCTTCTTTGGTACCGAATACATCGACAATAGGTGGGAGTTGACCCTTACGGGAAAGATACATCGCTTGAGTCTTCGAATAACGGGTAATGACGTTCGCACGATCGTCCTGATATTCCCATGGTTGAACTACAATTAGATCCTCTTCACGAACCCACTGTCGACGGCGCATCTTACCTGGAATGCGAGCAATACGTACCTCGCCATCCTCACAAATTGCACGGACTCGCCGTCCTCCAAGCATCTGGTCAGCAATAGCGAACATCTCATTCACCTTGCGTTTTGGAAGGGGGACTCGAATGCGGCTAGTGCCTTCTCCAGACTCCATCTGGGCGAGGAGTTCCTCGTCCACCTTCTCTTCACGACGACGTCCCATCTACCTTAGGCTGCAGCCCACCCAATAAAAACAGGCACGTTCAGGAGTGGACTTCAGACACGCAGTAGTTCCTGCGCCGCCATAGTCGCCATATCAACGAGAGTTTGACTGAATGGACCGAGGCCTGCAAGCACAGTCAGGAACAAACAGAGGATTACGGCGATACGAACCATAGGTGCCTCAGGAAGAGGGCGGATTGAACGTGGAGCTTCGAAGAACATAACTTGGCCGATTCGTAGATAGTAGAATAGTGACAGAGCACTGTTGACTGCCATTGAAACAGCTAGCCAGAAGACCCAATGAACACTGGATAGCCACTCAATAGCCCCGCCTGCAGAAAGTGAACCACTCGCGGTACTGGCTGTTACAATACCATCAATCACAAGGAACTTGGATAGGAATCCGGATAGTGGAGGGACACCCGCGAGAGCGAGCATGAATACGAACATAGCTGCCGCAATAATCGGATCGCGACGACCAAGTCCGTAGAGGGACTCCATCTTGTTCGCATCGTCGCCCTTCATCTCAGTGAGTGTAAGGACGAGGAACGCTCCGGACTTGAAGAAAGCCAGAACAAGAAGGTGGAATACTATAGCTGTAACTAGAAGGCGGGAGGTCGCAGCGCCTGCCATTCCTGAACCAAGTGCTGCCAAGGCAGCGAGAAGATACCCTGCATGTGCTACACTTGAGTACGCAAGCATCCGCTTCGGATTCTCAGTGGAGAGTGCGGCGAGATTACCCCAAGTCATGGTAACCACTGAGAGGATACCCACTAAGAGGAGCCAAGCCGCTTCGGCTCCATACTCAGGCATTGCCATTACGATGAGGACACGGGTGAGAGCAGCGAAACCCATCGCTTTGGAGGCGGTCGCAAGAATCAGGGCCATCGGTGCAGAGGTTCCAGAGTAGGCATCAGGGGCGGCAAAGTGGAAGGGGACTGCACTAATCTTGAAGCCAAATCCAACGAGTACCATGCCAAAGCCGATGGCCGCCAATGGATCCACTGAATCCATCGCCTGCCAAGTCGCTGCAAGGCCATTAGGTCCCACCAGAGAAAGCGAAGCTGTAGCATAATTCGAAGCGGAACCGCTCCAAATGTAAAGCAAAGACATACCATAGAGGGTAATCGCGCTTGCAACGGAACCTGTTAGGAAGTACTTTGTCGCAGCCTCGCCACTGGTTTCTTCCTCCTTCATGAACGCCACTAAGACATAGATTGCGAGAGATGCAAGCTCAAGTCCAATAAACAGAAGGAAGAGGTGTGTCGAAAGTGCAACGATGCTCATACCAAGTGCGACAAAGAGAATGAGAAGATGGAAATCGCCCTGACGACGGTTATTCAAAAGCCGACGAATTGCATGAATTCGAATTGGTCCAGTATCATCAGGATGAGGCGCCTTTGCATCAACGAAAGCGGGCATGCGATTAATCATCGCCGCTGTTCCAAGAAGAAGTGCGAAGAAGAAAATCGTCGTGAAAAGCCGACTATAGGGGTCCGAACGAAGGATGTAATCAGAACCAATACATCCCTGCTGGATCGCTCCACTAGCTGAAATACAGACATTGACGAGTTCATGGCCATCAACGAATGTCATCAAACTCGAAGCCATACTGAGCAGTAATACGAACATCGAAATCACACCTGGAATCAATGGATCACTAGTCATCGTGAATCGGCGGCCTCCGAGGAATACCGGGATTCGGAACTTTGTCATCGGAATGCGAATTGTCGCATTACCTAGGTTGGGCACCACAATTAGGAGGATTATGCCGATAAGAATCGTCATCTCAGGGCGAAGGACCTCACCTAACAGTGGACTAGCTAGAAGTGGTGATTCGATATTCATGGTGTCACCTCCAGTTGGGTCAGAGCATCGATGAGTATCTCGCTCACTAGGCCACTGCTCCAATTCGACATCATGTCAAAGAAGATAGCTGGCAAGATACCGAAGAGGATTGCAAGGCCTCCAAGAATGAACATCCCTACGTTCTCATGCCAAGTGATGTCACGCGGTTCCTCACCATGCATTGTATCTGGTAGGATGCCGCGGTGTGGGTCACTACCTTCGAAGATAGTACGCTGCATGGACCAGAGATAGTATCCAGCAGTGAGGATAAGAGTCAGAGCAGGTATGAGCACCCACCAGCCAAAAGTCATCCAGAAAGCAATCATGATGGCAACCTCAGCAACGAATCCAGCAAGTAACGGTAGACCAAGACTTGCCATCCAACCAAGCATCATGTGTCCTGCCATGAATGGACTATGGTGGGCAAGTCCCCGCATTGAACCGATTTCAAGCGTGTGATAGTGATGCTTGAAAGAACCACACACGGCAAAGAGAAGTGGTGAGATTAGACCATGGGCGAACATCATGAACAACGCACCTGCGATACCGAGCGGTTGCATTGTTGCAATTCCGAGGAAGATTAGACCCATGTGCGAAACTGAGGAGTATGCAACCATTCGCTTGAGATTCGTCTGACCAAGGCATACCCATGCACCATAAAACAGGCTAGCCATCCCGAGGAATACCAGTAATGGAATCATGGCCACTGTCTCCTGAGGGAAGAACGATACTGCTATGCGGAGGAAACCATAGGCACCCATCTTCAGCATGACACCTGCAAGAAGCATCGAACCAGCCGTAGGAGCCTGAACGTGCGCATCAGGTAGCCAAGTATGGACTGGGACGCTAGGCATCTTAGTCGCGAAGCCAACCAATAAGAGGAGGAAGACAACCATTCTCAAACCAGCTGAATCGATTAACGTCGATTGTTGCATCAAAGCGATCATGTCGAAATGATGTCCGGTTAGAGTACCTGTAAAGTTGCCAGCAGGAGCACTGTGGAAGTAGACAATCAGGATACCAATAAGCATCAGAATGCTCGCTGAGAATGTGTAGATGAAGAATTTCATTGCAGCGTATCGACGATCAGATCCGCCCCAGACAAGAATCAGGAAAAACATTGGAACAAGAGTAAGTTCCCAAAACGCGTAGAACAGGAATAAATCAAGGACAACGAAGACACCAAGCAGTGCGCCTTCCATTATCAATATCAGGCTGTGGAACTGTGCACCCTTCTCTGCATCCCACTGTACGAGCATCGAGAGTGGAATAAGGAGCGTAGTCAACCAGACCATTGGGAAAGATAGCGCATCGATACCTATGTGCCAAGTGACCCCGATACTAGAAATCAGAGAAACAGGTGTGCTCTCGAGGACGTATGCATTCTGACCACCGAAGTTTCCTGCAGCCCATGTGTCAATCCAGTCTGTCTCAAACCCGATTTGGGTTGCAAGAAGGAAGAGGATGATGGCAATACCAAGATTCGCATAACGAATCAACTCAGTTGCCTTCTCCTTGGTCTGGTTTGGAACAATCTCGTGAAGGAAGAGGAGCATAAAGCCCGCAGCAAGAGGAGTCAATGTGAGAATCTCTAGTGAATTCAAAGGTTCACCCCCAGGAGTATGAATGTGATACTCAATGCACCAACGGCAGCATACAAGATGTAGTCGCGAGCGCTTCCAGTGGTAAGTAATCGGATTCGCTGACTTGCGCCCTGAGATCCGAGTTCAACACTCTTCACAATGCCATCTATGACTCGCTTGTCGAACCAAGCGCTGAGACATGAGAACGGTATCACGGTCCTACGAATGATCTCATCGTAGAGGTCGTCGATGTAGAGGCGATTTTCTAATGCCCGTGCAAGTGAGGAGGAGGCCATACGGGAAGCATCCATTCGGCTAGGCCGTCCTGAAATATTGACCAACCATCCAACAAGAGGGAAGGCATGAACACCCTCCTTCAGAGAACCACCGTGGACTCGCATCGCAAACCAAGGTCCAAGCAAGAAGGCAAGCACAATCGTCGTGTAACCAACGGCCATCATATTGGGATCCGAAGGTAAGAAGGCGTGCTCGAGGGCGTAAACAAATGCATCAATTACTGATGGATCATAGCTATGTGAATCATACAACTTCAACTCGTCGTACTTACCACCAAGGTACTTCACTACACCAAACATCGACAACAGGAGGCCCGTGAAGGCGGTTACGATTGAGAGGGTCACGAGTGGAGTCTTGATCCATGGCGTAGTTTCGTGAACATGATCGACCACGTCGGACTTCGGTGTACCAGCGAAGGTCATCATCCACATACGCGTCATGTAGAAGCCAGTCATACCCGCTGTCATGAGAACGAGTAATGCAGGCCCAAGCATCAAAGGTTCATTCTCAAAGAAGGCCTTCCAGGTATAGCCAACGATGCCTTCCTTAGACCAGAATCCCCCAATCAATGGAATACCAATGATTGACATTGAACCCAACATCATCGCCGTTGAAGTCACGGGAAGATGGGCTGCAAGGCCCCCCATGTTTCGCATGTCCTGCGGGTCGAAATCTTCGTGACCACCGTGAGATTCGACGCGCCCTCCAATCAAGAAATCCATCATATAGGAATCTAATTCGATTGGATCGATCTGGCCATCATCGTTGCGATCCATTGCTGCAATCATCGCATCAACTGCAGATTCTTCTTCAACGATTCCAATGCCCATGAGGCCGGAACGGAGTTCGTCGAGGTCGAGAGTACGGCTATCGTCAACATCAAGCTTGGAAAAGAACTCTCGGAGAGTTATGCCTTCGCTTCTCAGATGTTTGACAAGAGCGACAAGGGCCTTGGGGACTTCGCTCAAATCGTCGTTGTCATCGTGACTATGGTTGTCGTGATGTAGATGATCGTGCGCGTGATGGACCTCGTGAATCACGGAGCCTGAAGCCATGAACAGCATACCTTTCGCCATTGCGTGGTTGAAAAGATGGAACAGGGAGGAACCTAGTACAACGATTCCTGCAGTATGCATGGCATCACCTTCTTGATTGAGGAACCAGAGGGCTGCGCCTAAACCAGTGAAAATGTAGGCTAGTTGACTCATCGTCGAATATGCTAGTACCTTCTTGATATCGTTCTGGACGAAAGCGATTCCAGCCGCCATGAATGCGGTAATTCCGCCCACCCATGCAATCAGGATACCTATATTCTCGAGACCTGCCAAGCCACCATGAGCGACATCGAAGAATGGAACCATTCGTGCAACGAGGTAGAGGCCTGCGTTCACCATCGTCGCTGCGTGGATGAGAGCGGATACAGGAGTAGGGCCTTCCATTGCATCTGGCAGCCACACATGGAGTGGGAACTGAGCAGACTTACCTACTGCTCCAATGAAAAGCATGACGAGGGCCCATCCAAGGAGTTCGACATCAACAGGTAATCCATTGACGCCGGTCGATGGGTCATCGAAGACGACACCGAAATTGAGTGAACCATAGATTCTGTACAAGATGAGCAAACCGACCATCAGGAAGACGTCGCCGACACGTGTAGTCATGAACGCCTTCTTAGCCGCAGATGCAGCGCTCGGTTTCCAGTAGTAGAATCCGATGAGCAGGTAGGAGCACAATCCCATAATCTCCCAGAATATGAACAACCAGAGGAAGTTGTCAGCAAGCACCATGCCGAACATACCTGCAGTGAAGAGGAGATATTCTGCGAAGAAACGGTGGTTTCTATCCTCATTGATCTCGTCCGTAGTCATGTAACCGATTGCAAACCAACAGATTAGGAAAGTCAAGAATGTAGCAACAAAGAGCAGCATCAAGGTGACTTGGTCGATCCAGACACCAAAGGTGATATCCTCAAATCCGGGAACAAGCATCCATCCAGCCTCAGTATGGGCCAAAACATCGAAGGAAATCCAACTCAGTAGATTCACTGCAGTGTCTCCAGACAGTTCTGCCGGCCCACAGAGATGGTCAACGAGTACCCATATTCCAACGCCAAGTGTTACTGTCATTGTCATGAGGGCGGGAATACCGCCTTCCTTCAGTGTGTTCTTCCAAAATGTATGTCCGTTCCAAACTTGACCAACGATGAGGATGATTGGGAATGCGACCATCGGGGCTGCGATAATGAGGAATGACCACTCAGCTGACCCATCTCCGCTACCGAACGCAAGACCCAATGGAATCAACAATGCTGGCAGCAAGAATACTAGAAGACGAGATTCGTTCTGTGTTTCTCCCATCTTCATCACCTCAGTGCTTCAACAAATCAACTTCATCGAGGTTGATTGTCTCCCTAGTGCTATACAACGAAAGGAAAATTGCAAGTCCGACGGCTACTTCAGCAGCAGCAATGGCAATTGCAATCGATATGAAGACCCATCCTTCTACATTACCGGTCTGCATAGAAACAGCAACAAAGTTCAGATTCACAGCATTCAGCATAATCTCGATACACATCAGAACGATGATTGCATGCTTTCGAGTGAAAGCTCCTGCAAGTCCAATGAAGAACAAAATCGTAGATAGCCCTGCGACATATCCTGGATCAATCATTCCTCCTCACCTCCAATGATATTGCGGGCTTGTTTTGCCCATTCATCTCGCTTGATTCGGCCTGAGAAGAACTCGATCGCAACATTGACTTCCTCTTCAATTTCAGAGGTCATGTTGGCCAATTGACTGAACTTGTAGATGCCAAGCGCATTCAACTTCTCAGCAATAAATGGTCCAATACCCTTGATCTTCTGCAAATCATCCGCTTCGGAAGCACTCGCAACACCAAGAGTACCGAAATCGATTGTCTTTGCTTTCTCAGCAACACGAATGAGTTGTTCTTCCTTCTTTCGTGCCTTCTCATCGAGATTTTCTAGACGCTTGCGTCGTTCCTCAAGTTCCTTGTCCATACGAGCCTGGCGTTCAGCAGCTTCTTTCTCATCCTGCTCAGGCTGAGCCTCTGCCTCAACTTCAGCTTCCGGCTCAGTGGATTCTAAACCGAGTAGGGCAATATCGAGTTCTGGGAGATCCAATTTACCATCTCCATTCAAGTCCATCTTTGATACTAGAATATCGATGTCCCAAGGGGGAAGATTGGCAATATCTGCCTTGGAGAGGGCGAGCTGGAATTCCATCGTATCAATCTCACCAGAATCATCGAGATCAATGGAGCGGAAGAATTGGAACACCGTCTGACCTTTCTCAGCAAGGAAATTCGCAAGCATAGCAAGTTCGTTTCCAGATACTTTGTCCATAGGCTTGGGCGGTGAACTTCTCTTACTCGGTGCAGAAGCGACCTCGATATCGCTTTCATTCCATACGAGATTTTCTAGGCGCTCGTCACGGACAAGGTATGATGCGCCAATCATCGCCATAGAGAGAAGGGCGCCGAGAACCACAAGTGCAAGCGACCAATCGACCATGAGTACATCTGCAAAACGAGCTGTCGGAGAGACCATCTCAACCATTGGAGCACCCCATCGTGGAGCATCCACAAGAAGTCCCATCAAGTAGAGGCCGAGGACGATAATGCCCGCTCTAGCAGAGTTCCCTAGTGCACGCATCATTCGAAGTCACCCTCCATAATCTGACGCCTGGTAAGCATTACACCGAACTGAACAACAAGCATGACACTACCAAGGTAGACGAGAATCTGAATCGCTGAAAGGAGTTCAGCCCCCGCTAGTACAAAGACGCCTGCAACTGCGAAGAAACAGAATGTCAAGGAAAGCATAGAGTGTGCCACGCGGTTAGCATAAACACAACCAAGTGCACCTAATATTGCAATGAGGCTGAAGATTCCAAAGGTGATTAACTCACCATCGATAGCCATTCTTAGGCCTCCGCTTCAGCATTCTCCGGCGTATCTTCCGCTTGCTGCTTCGCTTTGCTAGCTTTCTTTGCAGCTCGTTCCCTCTTTGATCGCTCTTTATCTGCTCTCTTAGCAAGCTCTCTATCCACGGCTTCTTTGTGGACAACTGGAAGGACTCTTGTTCTCGATGCATCCATCCATAAGTCGTTACGTGTCATTCCAGACATGCCATCGTACTCATTTGTCATGAAGAAGGAATTGAAGGGACACGACTCCATACAAAGACCGCAAAACATGCATCTACCCAAATCGATTCGGCCTGACACAATATCCTGTTCTGCTGGAATCATGCCCTCCAAATCAACTGACTCGATCTTACCCGTATCTTGCCAACGAACAGAAGCAGTGTTGCCACTCAAATCGATTATCTCGGCAAAATCATATTGTTGGGGGGCGGATTCATGGGCCGTCTCCAATGAAAATGTGTTTTCAATATCCTCAAAATTTTCTTTCTTTTGAGCCAGATATCCTCCTTCCATGAATTCAACCGTGCTCAATCCTAAGTTTTCATCGGACGCATCGGGCATATCCAGTACATTCACCCGGACCTCGGATTCCATGTGCAAGCAATCATTTGGACATGCTCGAACACATGCCTTGCATGCTGTACATGTTTCCCACACAACACCAATTCGACCATTGTAGTTGTTGGGAACGAATAGCCATGGCTCAAGATCTTCCAATCTCTCGTATGGGTACATTACTGTAACAGGGCGAGAAAGTGATTTTACGAAATGACTGGTTTCACGATCTGCTGCATATAACTGTGAATCTCCATCACTGCCTTTGATTCGGTTGGCTGTCTTTTCATCCAGCATTTTAGCTTCCTTTCCATGATACCCTGAAGAAAAGAACTTGGGTCCAATTACAGGGATTGTTCGGAGAGCAGCTCGTAATGTAATCCACATCGGCCGGACTACAAGATTCCGAAAATTCGGTGTTGCCCTTGGGTGATACGCCATTTTCAGTCCTCCATATTCATCCTAGCACCGGGTGAAGCCTTGTTAATCTCGCTGACATGATAGGGGCGCCGTTGCTCAGCGAGAGCGTCCTCATCTTCATCCATGACTAAGACAACGAAAAGAATGATTGAAACGATCGTGATTAGGGCAGGTACAATAAGTGGCCATGAACCACCGTCATACACTCCTAGCCTGAGCCACATACTCAATCCCAGTTGGACTACAGACAAAGGCAATAGGTATCTCCAACCAAATTCTAGAATTTGGTCTGTCCTAACACGATGTAGGGACGCACGAACCCAGATGAAGAAGCCGAATACAAGCCATGCTTTCATCAATAGCCAAATTGAATGTGGGATTATTTGGAAAATAAACTCGAAAAGACCTCCAATAATTGGAATTGTGATTAGTGAATCCTCAAATGGGAATTCCCAGCCGCCTAAGAAAAACAATGAGAACAAAAGGCATGCTGCTAAGGCTCTCAGATACTCAGATGCGAATAGAAGACCCCATCTCATTCCACCATATTCTGTCCACCAGCCCTCTACCAATTCTGCCTCTGCTTCAGGCATATCGAAGGGTGTACGCTCAACTTCTGCAATCATTGTAATCAGGAATAATGCTGCTCCGAGAGGCATTAGGAAAATATTCCAAACACTGCCTTCAGAGCTATTCATCTGGAATTCGGCAATTTCAATAATATTCAAACTGCCACTAAGAACTGCAATTCCAAGAACGGTAACAAGAAGGGGGATTTCGTAGGCTGTTAATTGTGCAGCACTACGCATTCCACCAATGAGGGTATACTTGTTGTTTGATGCCCATCCTGCGAAAAAGACACCTAATGGAGCGATGCCGAAAATTGCCATCATGTAAATCAGCGAAAGATCGGGATTAGCCGCAAATAAAGTGGGTCCATAGGGTATGAATGCGAAAACAAGCAAGGTAGTGGATATGATGATGAAAGGTGCGACTTCGTAAGTTACGGTATCTGCATCCCGGGGTGGCATGTGTTCTTTTATTGCGAATTTTGTGAAATCTGCGAAGTTGTTGATCATGCCTGGTAGAGCCCACCACCAACCGGCATAACTTCGATTTCCTACCTGTGTAACCTTAGGATTACTAGATTCATTTCCAAAATTATTCCATAGGAAACCATTGACCCAACCAATAGGTATTCCAATACCAAATGGCAAATTTTTCCACCACTGCACTCGAATGTTACCTTCTCCCGTCCACAAAGAACGTATGGCAATTGTTGAACCACGATGATCCATCAATCGCGCGATTAGTTTGCGTTCCATCCATACCGGGCCGAGAACTGAAAGCATGGTAACTACGAAGATTATAGCAGCCATTGCAAAGGCAGCAGTAAAGTCACTCAACCAATACTTCTGTTCCCAGAACCTGGTCATGCCCACAGTGTAATCCATGGTTTGTTCGGCCAACCAGGACACTGCTCCTCGAACATCGAACCAATCAGTTGCAACCATATTATCACCGATCGGTCTCCCCAATACAAGGATCGAAACTCCCCATGATAGCAGGGACATCTGCAATTTTGTAACCTATCATGCATTTTGCAGCATATGGAATTGTAATGAACATGGGAGAACGAATGGATACACGGTATGGATTCTTGCCTCGAGCATCTCCTCCCCCCACAATGTAAAACAATGATTCGCCCCTTGGATCTTCGAAATGGTGGAAACCAGTCTGTCCATCACTTGCCCTTGATGGAGCCTTGCCCAAGAGTGCAGGATCACCTGGTTCGTGATATGTATCGGCACCTCCTGGGATTCCATCTAGCGCTTGGAGAACAAGACTAGCAGAAGTTTTCATTTCATCGAGCCTCACACGATAACGGTCGTAACAATCAGCACCCTTTACCGATGAACGCTCTACTGACGGGGTCCAATCTAGCTCATCATAAACTGAGTAAGGGTGTGCCCACCTGACGTCGTAATTTACTCCACCAGCTCTAAGATTCGGACCAGTAACTCCGTGATTCACCATCTCTTCGGGTTTTGCATATCCAACCCCTTGGGTTCTAATCAAAAATATCGTAGACTCATCGAGAAGTGCTTCATACTCGTGTATTCTTTCCAAGAAAAGGTTCACTTTTGCGCGGCAACGCATAGCAAAACCATGGGGGAGATCGCGTTTGACGCCGCCTATTCTTGGGAAGTTATAGTGCATCCTTGAACCTCCCAATTCCTGAAGAAGATCAAGCATCATCTCACGCTCACGAAGGCAATATACGAATGCAGTAAGATTTCCGATATCTGGACAGTAAGCACCTAGCCACATAAGATGGCTCGCTATCCTCTGTAATTCGACTGCAATGAGACGAATATACTCTGCACGTTCTGGAACTTCCACTTCGAGTAGATTTTCTGCCGCATAGACGTAAGAATGAGACCAGGTATTGGCACTAGCATAACATAAACGATCACAATACGGAGTAATTTGGGTAAAATCGCGAGCCTCGCAAATCTTCTCTACTCCACGGTGAATGTAGCCTAAATCAGGTATCGTATCAACGATGGTTTCGCCATCAATCTTTACTTTGAGGGTCCAAAGACCATGAGTCATAGGATGCTGTGGACCCATAGAAATCCACATTTCTGCCATACAAATCACTCCTTACTTGACCTTGCCAATATCGTCGGATTTACGCATGAATCCTTGGGCATCATCGTACATCTCATTGAACTCATGATATCGCAACTTGTGTTGCTTCTGAAGAGGATGGAATCCTGCTGGAGTCTCATGTGGTTGTAGGACTCGCCTCATTTCCTTATGTCCATCGAAATCAATACCCACGAGGTCCCATGTCTCTTTCTCATTCCAATCCGCACCTACCCAGATATGCTGGACAGATGGTATAGAAGGGGTTCTTGTTTCTGGAATTGCTATGCTTATCTCTAATTCCAAAGGCATCGTAGCGCCTTGAACAATAGATGCATCTGTTATCGTAGGAATCAACATTCCATCCTTTGATTTAGGATTTTGAATACTCATTCTCATCAAATGAACTACTACTTGCCATTCCATTTCCGGTACTTTTTCCGGCCAATGAATTCCAGTAATCATCGAACAATAATCTACGCCATGGACCTCAGAGAGAGTTTCTGCTACAATTAACCAGATTCCTGGAGGGCATTCAATGAATACATAGGGCCTCTTCTGTTTCCCGCCG
>CEOP01110343.1_pt1 | contig 12400 bp, 8 predicted proteins | sample 361301 | NCBI WGS metagenome assembly CEOP01 (sample SAMEA2619548, study PRJEB7988) | marine metagenome | biome: marine biome (ENVO:00000447); feature: deep chlorophyll maximum layer (ENVO:xxxxxxxx); material: "saline water (ENVO:00002010), including plankton (ENVO:xxxxxxxx)" | depth 55 m
GATGACTCCATTATAACCATGTATAAAAACCAAACCAATATACCTGCTATGGCAATATATATACTAAATACAAATTCCCCGAGAAAAAGAGCTGTAAAAAAACCGATTATAGCTCCTAAGGGTATAATATACCCAATCCCGGATTTAATGTCGTTATTCATAACGAAACTCCGATTTTACCTGCGAATTACTCCTAAAATTGATTTATTTAGACACTAAATGCAAGTTTTTTCCACTTAATAATTTTTATGGAGATTCCACAATTAAATCAACAATTTTACATATAAAAGAAATTAGATATTTTGATAATATATGAAATCAGATAAAATAAAAATTGGCGTGATTGGCGTTGGTCATTTAGGCCAGCACCATGCAAAACACTACAACTTAATAAAAAATATAACTCTAGTCGGTGTATATGATACTGACCCTAATAGAAGCAAAGATATAGCAATCCAATATGATACTAAATCCTACGATGATATTTCAGAACTAATGAAAATATGTGATGGCATCTCTGTTGTAACCCCAACAAAATCTCATTATAATGTTGCAAAAATGGCAATAGAAGAATTTGATTGTCATGTTTTTATTGAAAAACCAATCACCGAGACAATTAAACAAGCAAATCGCTTAATTCAATTATCAAAAATAAAAAATAAAATTATTCAAGTGGGCCATATTGAAAGATTAAACCCAGCATTAAGAGTATTAGAAAAATATAATCTGAATCCAAAATTTATAGAAATCCAAAGACTAGCTCCTTATACGATTCGAGGAACAGATGTCCCTGTTGTATTGGATTTAATGATTCATGACATAGATATTTTATTATCATTAGTGAAATCTGATGTGAAAAGTATACACGCTAGCGGTGTTTCTATAATAACAGATTCAATTGATATCGCAAATGCAAGAATACGATTCAATAATGGAACTGTATCTAATATCACATCAAGCAGGGTTTCTAGAGATAAAGTAAGAAAAATAAAAATATTTCAAGAAAATCTATATACGACAGTAGACCTATTAATGGAACAAACAGAAATCTATAGTATAACTAAAGACCCTAGCATTATTCCAAATGTATTACAAACAAAACCATTCACATATAATAATAATAAAAAATTCATTGCCTATCAAAAGCCTAATCTTAAAAAGAATGATTTACTAGGGTTAGAATTAAAGAACTTTGTAGACTCAATAAAGGGCAAAGACAATCCAATCGTTAATGGTGTTGATGCCAGAAACGCATTAGACGTTGTTATAAAAATAAATAATATGATACTTGAGGATTTAAATTAATGGACATTAGACAATTTTTTTTTAAATATCGAAGTTATACACCAATCCCAATCGTTTTATTAATTATTTATTATTCTAATCCAATAAAGCCATTTACAATAATAGGGATAGCATTAATAACGATAGGAGAATACATAAGAATATATGCTGTTCGATATGCTGGCGGCGCAACTAGAACAAGAAACGTTGGAGCTCCTTACTTGTGCACATCTGGACCATATTCTTATACAAGAAACCCCTTATACTGTGGTAATGTAATTATTTATATTGGGACAGTATTTTTTGCTGGGGGTATTTGGATGTGGTATATACTCCCATTAGTAACAATATTTTTTATTTTTCAATATCACCATATAATATCATTAGAAGAAGAAACCTTAAAAGTAAAGTTTAAGGATCAATATCAGTTATTTTTTGATAATGTTCCTAAACTTTTCCCAAGATTCATACCATGGGAAGGTGGAGGTGAAACCAATCCAAAAAACTTAATGAGTACAATCAAAACTGAAAAAAGAACCCTCCAAAATATTTGCGTTATATCATTAATAATATCATTTAAATATCAAATTATTTCTTTTTTTCATAATGTTTTATGAGCCCTAAAATCAATACCGTGTTCATTGTCGCAGGCGAACCTTCAGGTGATATCCACGCTGCAAAACTAGTTTCAGCTTTAAAAGTTATATCTCCAAAAACTAAATTTTTTGGGAATGGTGGAGATAATATGGCAGAATCTGGTGTTGAAATTATCCATCATATTAATGATTTATCAGTAATGGGCTTTATCGAAGTTATAAAACATCTTCCTAGATTATTAAACATAATGGACAAAACATTATCATCCATTAAAAACATTAACCCTGATAAAGTTATATTAATAGATTACCCAGGTTTTAATCTTAGACTAGCAAAAAAAATTAAAAAATTGAAGATGGATATTCACGTTACATATTTTATCCTTCCACAACTTTGGGCATGGAAAGAAAATAGAATAAAAATAATGAAAAAAACTATAGACCAATCTATATCCATTTTCCCTTTTGAAGCAGAATGGTTTAAATCTAAAGGTTTAAATACTTTTTATACTGGTCACCCGTTTATTGAAAAAAAACACAATTCAAATAATAAAACAAAATTTTTCGATAAACATAATTTTAACAAAAATCAACCAATACTAATTTTGCTACCAGGAAGCAGACAGCAAGAAATTGATTATCATTGGCCTATTTTTTTAAAAACAACATCAAAATTGAATAAAAAATTTCCAGAATTACAAACAGTCGTTATAAAGTCTAATAATATAAACCTAAATCCAGTTCCAAATTATATAAAAATTGAATCATCTACATTCCCTGCAATACGATATGGCACCGTAGGCATAAGCTCATCAGGGACTGCTACTTTAGAATGTGCACTCGCAAACTTACCCATAGTGGTATGTTATAAAATGTCTTATATAAATTGGATACTATTTAATTTATTTGGTAAAGTAAAATACATTTCAATCGTAAATCTAATCGCAAATAAAAAAATTATTCCTGAATTAATTCAGCATGAAATGACTGAAAAAAATATAACTAAAAAAATATCACACTATCTTGATACTAAATCAAATAAAAGACAAAAAACCTTAGAAAGCTTTAATAGTTTAAGAAATGCTTTAGGCAAACCAGGAGTTTTTGATAGAATTGCAAATTTTGTTATTCATAGTGAATTAACTAAGTGAAACTCTCACATAGTAAATTTAAAATTACCTTGCAGGCAGTCGTAGGACGGTGGCTTCTTAGTGCTATCTATAAAACAAACATATGGGATATTAGAGGTGAAAAAAATTATAAATCTGCGCTAAAAAATAATAAAAGCGTAATAATATCTGTTTGGCATGGAAATTTACTAATCCCATTTATGCACCTAGCAAAAAATAATTATTATGGCTTAGCTGGAATGAATCGAGATGCTGAAATAATATCAAAAATAGGTTTAAAACTTGGGTGGAAATTATTAAGAGGATCTAGCTCAAAGAAAGGACCTGAAATATTCACTGAAATAGTAAAAATATTAAATAACCCACCATCGCTTGTGGCATTAACACCAGATGGCCCTAAAGGTCCAGAAAAAATACCAAAACCAGGTGTTATTAGAGCTGCTCAAAAAACTGGAGCGGTTATAATTCCAGTGGCATCATGCTCCACAAAGAATTGGCAATTTATAAATTGGCATACTTTCTTTTTAGAAAAACCTTTTGGGAAAATTTATCTTGAATATGGTCGCCCAATATCATTTAACATAGATGATGATTTTGAATCATGTGAAAAAATACTAATTGATTCAATGGAAATAATTGAAAAAAACAATAATAATTATGCTAAACAAAAAAACAAATAATGATTATTTAAATTCCATTTTTTACCCAATCTCTTTATTGTATTATTTAGGAATAAACATTAGAAATCTTCTCTATAAGATTCATGTTCTTAAAACAAAATCTCTCCCTTGTAAAGTCATTAGTGTGGGGAATATAACAGTTGGAGGATCTGGAAAAACACCTACTGTACAATATTTATCAAAACTACTTCAATCAAAAGGTAAAAAAGTGGGAATCATAAGTAGAGGATATGGCAGAAAATCAAAAAATACAATCATAGTAACAGATGGAAAAATAAAACCAAAAACATGGGAAAATTTTGGTGATGAACCGTTTATGTTAGCTAAAAATCTTGAAGGAATACCCATTATAGTTGGAGAATCTAGATATGAAGCTGGAATTAAAATGATAACTGAGTTTAATCCAGATATAATTATCATGGATGACGGCTTTCAACATACAGCTTTATACAGAAACTTAGATATTGTTCTTATAAACTCTAAAGATACAGAAAAATCACATAGATTAATACCACTTGGACTATTAAGAGAGCCATTATCAAACCTATCCAGAGCTGATTTAGTTATTTTTACAAAAACAAATATTTATAAACCCTCGCAATACCAAGAAAAAATAAAAAATAAAATAAAATGTCCTATAATAAATAATAAAATAGATATAGATAGTATCTTATTAGATACAAAGGGTGAATCACATCATTTAAAAATTATTAACTCAAAAAATGTTTATTTATTCTCTGCCTTGGGTGACCAAGAAGGTTTTAAAAAAACAATGGAAAAAACAGGGGCAATAATTGTCGGACATGATAAATACCCAGATCATTATGTTTACACAAAGAACGATTTGAAAAATATTGAAAAAAATGCAAGAGGAAATGATGCAAGCTTTATCATTACTACCGAAAAAGATATCTTAAAAACAATAAATCATGATATAAATATGAATTTATATTTTGTAAAAATGAAAATAGGTTTTGAACCTGAAAATATATTGGAAAAATATATTGAAAAAATTATATAATAAAATATTAATTCATTTGCCCAGCACCCCAAGCAAACACTACACCAACAAAAGTAAGCATTAAAGGCCATCCACTATTTACTAATTGCTTAGCACTAGGGTCATAAAAAACATGTACTTGAAAATCATGAGTGGTTGTAGCACCATGTTCATCTACTGCCATTAATATAAAATCATTAACTCCATCTTGGTTTTTCCTTGGTGTCCACTCTAAAGTAGCAGTTCTTCTATCAAACTTAGCAAATTTGGGCAATCTAACTGCTCTATATGTGACTCTATCTCCATTTAAATCTTCAGTAGTTAATTTATATCTCCATGTATGCCCCGTTAAACCAACAGGTTTTGGTGTCGAAATGACTGAAGGAGGATTATTAATAAATATTTTCCCTGACTGAATATCTGTTCCATAGCCATCTGTTACTGATACCTCAAAATCATTATAATTTATCTGAGCAGCTTTAGGCACCCATAATAACTTTCCACTTTTATCTAACTGCATTCCATGGGGCCCTTTAATAAGATTATATTTTAAATTTGCACCTTCATTTAAATCTTCAACTCTTATTTGATATTTAAACAATTCACCAACTAAGGCCATTCTTGGTGTATTTGATATGATTGTAGGTAAATGATTAGAGTAAACTTCATATACTTGCTCATCCTTAGTATAACCATCTGATACCATAATAGAAATTCTATGCATATCTGTTTGTGTCTTTTTAGGTGTCCATTTAATAGCACCTAAAGATTCATCCACTTCCATTCCTTCTGGAAATTCTGTTAAAGTAAACCTTACTGGATTGACTCTTTCAACCATTAATCGAGGCGGCTTTCCTTTATTCCCTTGAAAAAATTCCCATAAAAAATCTTTTATTTTTATAGTTCTTCCATTAATCGTAGATGCGATTACCCAAAGCCTATTGTCTTCATAAAAAACTGTTTGTATATACCTTTTTAGATTAAGCCGCGATACAAGAGTGTCAGCTGGATATTTAGGGTTTACATAATAAACTTCTTCTGCATTATACCAGTCACCAAGAAATCGATCTATATTTTGAATAACAACATCATCTGATATATTAATACTATAAATTTTAGTATTGCTTACATCATCAACTTTAACAACCTTATTAAATGGCAATAACGCCCCTTTATTCCTATCAACAGTCATGAGCTTATAATCATATTCATTACCAACAGTCGCTGTCATAGTTGGTACAGATACAATTTTAATTGGAGCATTTACAAAAAATTCCGATTCAATAAATTTACTTAGATTACCATCAGAAATCTCTATCCTTAATTTATGGAAATCAACCTGCGCAGTAGATGGTTCCCAATGTAAACGACCCGTATGTGGATCCATACGCATTCCTTCTGGAAGGACATGAGCTGTATAAATTAATTTATCATTAATATTAGGATCTTGTATTTTCAAATCAAAATCCCATATTGCCCCAACATTAATTTTTGTCATAGGTGCAGGAGCTTTTTGGATTATTGGAGGATGGTTAACAAAAACTTTAACAAACTGAGTATCTGAAGCGACACCATGTGTTGATACTAGAGCATAATCTACAGTATCTATTTGTGTTTCTTGTGGCACCCAAGATACAAGGCCGGTTTTCTTATCAACACTCATCCCACTTGGCCCAAAGAATAATTTATAATTTGCTTCTTGACTTGTTCTTTGACGCCATACTTTTACGTCATAATTATATTTTTTACCAACAGTCGCAATATTAGGTGGCTTTGAAAGTATTCTAATCCCTGACCGAGCCGATAATTGAAACTCTTGAACATCTCTTTCAAATCCATCAGAAACAACTAATCTAACATCATATTGCTCAGCATTAATACTGTCTGATTTCCAATATAATATTCCATCTTTAATGGACATCCCAGGCGGAGCTACTTCTAAGTAAAATTGTAATGAAGCATCTTTATTTCTGTCTCGAACAATAGGTTCATATTGAAATGTTCCACCAGCCACAAATTCCGTTCCCAAAGGTTTTGTTAAAAATCGTGGTGGATCATTTACATATATCCATATTTTTTCATCTCTGCTTTCTAAAACAGGGACTGTTTTATATTCTTGAGACTGACTAACAGTAGATGATAAAGATTCCATGATTTCATCTACTTTAACTCTTACTAAATAAGATATAGGAAAAGCATCTAATTGCTCTTTATTTGGAACCCATCTTACAGTTTGACTTTCATAATGAAAAAACATTCCTTTTGGCGGAGGTATCTGCCATCTAAAACTATGAAATGCCTCAGAAGTATCCCTCAATAACATATATTCAAAAGGCTGATTCAAAGTAAGGATGTATTGTGGAAGAACATGTTTTGGTAAACGCTGACCAATCATTTCTTCTTCCTTTAAAGTTTTTGGAGTCTCAAGAGTACGAATAACTTTTTTAGGAGGAGTTGATTTTGGCTGTTCTTTTAAAACGCTCCCTTCAATTACTGACGGATCTAAAGCTTTTGGTACCCTCGGGAGCCTTTGCTCACCTAATTCAGTAATTACTTCTTCTTCAGGCTGAGGTAGTTGGGGTAATTGTTCAGGAATGACTTCCACATATATTTCGGGGACCTCGGGTTGTACATCTTCAATATTTGATAGTAAATCTGGAAGCTGCTCTGATATGAACTCTGTACTTAAAAGAAAGCCTTGATCATATTGAGCAGATTTTTTACCAAAATCTATTACATATATTGAATTTTCTTTTCCGTCCCAACCTGAAACAAGGATATTGCCAGTATAATTCCCTAATTTAGTAAGTGGTAACATTGAAAAAACTTGTATGTTTTCTGGGACCTTTGACATAACATTTCTTACGCTTTCCATACCACCATCTTGTCCAGAAATCATTGTTAAAGCATTTATATCAGATGATAGCATTAAAAGATCTTTAAATGAATCTTGATTAAAATCTGCAATCTCAATCTGAGTTAAAGGACCTGGCTGAACAGGTACTCTTTCAATGACTAATGTTGCAGGAGTTAATGTCAACGCAATTATATCACCAGAATTAAATGATACTAAAATATCCTTAAAACCATCTGCATCCCAATCAGTAAGTTGAAAGGAATTTTGTAATATGCTATTAATCCCATCAAAGTTTTTTCTTATTAATTGACCAGAATCGAATATCCCTCCTATATTATAAAATGGTTGTGCTTTTATTGTACTACCTTCTGGGCTAACAGCCAATACATCTTCATACCCGTCATTATCATAATCGACTACTGCTGCATATAAAAGACCTGAGCCGACTAAAAGATCATCTGGTCTTATTTTTTTTGTTATAACAAGACGACCTTGGCTATCTAAATCCAAAAATGCAAACCCTCTGTATGGGCTCCCTAATGATAATACCAATTCTTGATCACCATCTGCATCCTGATCTAACATTGAAAAATTGTTACATCTTAATGACCTATCTTGTTTACCTATATCTAAAGTAACAGATGGTAACTCTGAAAATGATTCATTTTCCCAGTTATATACAGCAACAAAAACATGCGGTGTTGCATTAGTTCCGAACCTTGCTAAATTCATTACAATAACTAAATCAGGAACGCCATCTCCATCTAAATCTCCGATTTTTGCATCAACAAAATAACCATCTAGTTCTTTAGGGGCATTAAACTCCCATATTACTGTTTGATATCCATCATTATCAATTTCATTATACCTAACCATAGTTGGAAAAACATTTTTTTCAGGGTTTAATTCAAGAGAAATAAACTCAAGAAGATTATCACCATCTAAGTCAAAAGAACCATCCATATGAACAATCTTTTGACTGAAAGAAATACTAACAAAAAATAAAATAATTGTTAGAAATTTTTGTTTTTTTAATAAAATTTTCATAATTGACAAATAATCATTAAATAATGAGTTTTTATGGATTTACCTGGCTAGAATCAATAATTGTGTTAATTGACTCCGGCAGATTATTTTCATTACCTATATTATTTATAAAGCTATCGTTTTTTAATGAAGCTGGTATGGTTTTAATTTTTTCCAATTTTAATGTATCAGTCACTCCATTATCATTAACAATCTCAGAATCTGGTATTGCAAGTTTATCTATAGGGCTTTGAGGCCCAGGAACTGGAATTTCAATTTTTGCTTTTTTATTTGTATTTACACCCTGCCCTTCAGGATATATACCTTTCAAGGGATCTACAGGTATGCTTGGATTTTGCTGGTCAAACTGCTCTTCTGGCAATCTACGCTCATGAATAACTTTTGGTAGCTTTCCATTTGGGCCAAATAATGGTTCTTCTAAATATGCACCTTGTAAAAGATTGGTTTTTAATGAATCAGAAAACTCTTCTTGAATCAATCGAGAAAACATTGCAGACGGCTCTAAATAACCAGCTATATCAAATTCAGTTGTAATTTTCTTTGAGCCATTTTCACGAACTTTAACTTCTCCACGTATTGCTTGCAAAGTCCCTTCATTTAAAAAAACAGCTAAAGACTGAGGCGGATAAGAAGGTGTTGTAGAAGATAAATAAAGCCCCTGATAATTCACACTGTCACCAGTATCATCAAATGAAAACCTGATTAACTTATCTTTAAAATCCATCCCCAGACTTGTAGGGAACCCTTCAAAAAAATAATCAGGAAATTCAAACAATTTAGGGTCAAATGCTTCCGGTTGATATGATTGAGATATAGAATCGACACCAGGAGAAATTGACATAAAAATAATATTTGTTTGCATATCATGAACCATAGTTAAAGTTGTTATACTATCTGTAACTTGTTCTTTAAGCGTATATGCAAAGTCATAATCATTCCCCCTTCTAAGATAATTTATATTAGCCGATATACTATGCTGAAAATGAGTTGGTTCACCCATAGAAGGTATCTGATTTACATTTATCCCAAACGGTGATTCACCATCAAAAACATATCTATCTTTTTTACCTTTTGAAGGCGCCATAACCATTACATAGTAGAGCCCAATAGATTGATTGTCAGAATTGTCCCCTTTCGATAAACTAATTGGTTCAGGGACTAATGCATTCCGCACTGTATCCTCCCAAGTATTTACAGTAGATACTGAATCAGAGGGCCCAAATACAGTTTTATGAAAAGCAACTTCTTTATCTTCATCTGGAATTGGGTTTATAAAAATTGAATCATTATTTATTAAAAAAGTTGAGTCTATCTCTTCAATTTTCACAGATGCTTTTGCAGCCCATATTTTACTATCCATATCATCGCTTTTATTAGGAATGTCTATTTTAATATTAAGCTTAGGTTTTTTTACAATACCAGCCTCGTTTAAGTAATCTACTAATGTTGGTCCATCTATCTTTTTCGGTTTATAACTAGGAATTTGATAATTATTATCTTTTATGTAATCATTTTTTGTAATGACCTTATTATAAAACCCAGATTCTATTCTAGAACTAACCAGATCTAATATTTCTACCTTTTTTGGATTTTCCATCTCTAAAAATAAATCTTCATGTGAAAACTCAGAATCTGTTAATATTATTTTGTCATTTAGCATATTCAAAATTTTGACCTCGCCAGTCCTAAAAGGAATTAATAGACCTTCGCTACCTTTTTTAAAATCATTATATGCTTGAACCTCTGCACCAATAATTCCTCTTGATTTACCTATACTAACAATTTCTGTAGCTACATGTTTAAAATTATTTTTTACATTGAAAATAGCGACCTTTAGCATGTTAAGCTCTGCAGAAAATTGAGCTACATAATTATTGTTTCCAGATGAAAACCCTCCTGAATACATATGCCCAAACCCATTTTGAATCAAAGGATCAGATAGTGTATAACTGTCATTAATTATTAATCGATTATTTTTTATAACTGGCTTAATTATTAATGTTTTTCTAACTGGAGTTCCAAAGGAAACAGATAAATATCCAGAAAGACCATTTACCTTTGATAAATTAAGAGGTCTTATGTTATCTATCTTAAGTCCAGACTTCCCCGCTACTAAAGGCTTGTCTGAAAAACCATTCATTGTGCCTTGGAACACATATAACCACCCTGAGCTATTACTATTTACATTTATTTTTGATGTTGCAACAAGGTCAGGCTGTCCATTACTATCAATGTCAATAACAGAAACATCCGTAAAATAAGTCCCTTTGGGTAGTTTGTAAGACCACAAAGTATCACTAATAGATTTATTTTGAAACTCAACTAAAATAGCTTTTCTATCAGAACTACTAATTATTAAAACCTCTTTTTTACCATCACCATCAAGGTCATATAGGCCACTAGTTCTATTTAGTTGTCCACTATATAAAAATGGTGTAAATAGTATAAATACTAATATGTACCCACAGAGACTAATAATATTATTATTTTTCCGCATCATTATACTTTCTGTCCATTAGGATTGTTCCTTCAAGACGTATCTATTTTAGAGGAGAATATAGAAATAAACTCCCTTACCTCGTTTACTTTGGTAAAAAATATAGGTTAAAGAACAGATTTTTCCAAGAAAAAGACCAAAATTTAGTTTTTGCGTTTTTTGTTTAAAATATTACTATATATTTTCTTTTGTATTTGAATGAGAGTACATAAATTGTTTGGATTATCAGATACATGCGGAGAGGTCTTAAATCGTGAAAAGAATAATAACATATATATCATTATCACTATCACTAATATATGGACAATTTGATCTATATCCAGTTTCCGATTTTTTTGGAGGGGGTATTGGATATAGTCCAATGTATATAAATATTGATGAATTTCCAGCAACAGATTTATTAAAAAATGTTGGATTAGACCCGTCAAAGTTTAATACACCTTTTGTTGTACATGGTGGAGAAGGTTTCGCCCACATGACTGGTAAATGGCGCATTGGGAGCTATGCTGGTATTGGGAGTTCAAGTATAAGTACTATAACTAATGTCAAACTATTTGAAGATAGCAATGGCAACAATCAACTAGATACAGGTGAAAGCACTACAGATTATAACGGAAATTTTGATCCTACCATAGAAGCTAAGCTTACTTTTTCATTAGGTGCAGCATCAATAGAATATGTAATGCCAATATTTCAAGACCTTGAAATATCAGCTGGGGCAATGATGGGACTTGGTAGGTTGAATTTATCTATTGATCAATATGCTGCTAATCCTAAATGGGATGATATGTTTAATTTTGCATATGGACCTAAATCATGGGTTGTAAATGAGACCGGGACTGATTCTACACTAACCTATTATTATGGTGTTGATACCCTTGGAAATCCAATTTCTGGTTTCAATGCAGCAAATGCTCCAGGTGTAATGTCTGACTTAAGTGGAACTTTTTTCAATTTTCAACCTTATGTAGCTATTAAATGGCAGCTTCTAGATAGAGTTGGTCTTCGTATAAGCGCTGGTTTTAATAAAGGCACCATAGGACAGGGGCGCTGGAAACTAAATAGTAGATATTTAATTGGTGATTCAGAAGAATATACTCTCCAAGGGGTGAGCTTTAGGACCATGTTATATCTAGGTCTTTAATAACCCTATCTTTTTTTATATTTCAAATAAATAAAAAATAATGTCTAAAACAAAATTATTTCGCCTTTGGCCAATGATTACATCTGCAATTTTTGGTTTTTTATTAGCCTTTTTAATATTTATGCCAGAAGCTTATTCTAAAAACAGAAATATTTATAAAATATT
>CEOP01044348.1_pt1 | contig 12399 bp, 24 predicted proteins | sample 361301 | NCBI WGS metagenome assembly CEOP01 (sample SAMEA2619548, study PRJEB7988) | marine metagenome | biome: marine biome (ENVO:00000447); feature: deep chlorophyll maximum layer (ENVO:xxxxxxxx); material: "saline water (ENVO:00002010), including plankton (ENVO:xxxxxxxx)" | depth 55 m
AGGTTGGATAAACGAAAGAATTAAAGAAAGAACAAGTATGGACGGAGCAGTGTGTATTGCTCTTGGTCTTATGATTTTATTTTTATCACCACTCGCAAAGATTGCAGCAGGTATTGCAATTGCTTATGGTGTTTGGACTATTTGGAAAAGTGAGTAATGGCAAAAGCTTTTAAAACTGTTTTAGAACACGAAGTTATTAAGCATGGCACATCTATTGGCCGTAAGCCTGCAACTTCTACTATGAACAAACATAAAAGAAGAAGTTTAAAACGTTATAGAGGACAGGGAAAACGATAGTGGCAATAGAAACTAATGAAGCAAGACTAGATCGCATCGAGCAAAAAATAGATAAGCTCGCAGACGCTATGATATCTTTAGCAAGAGCAGAGGAGAAGATTATAGCATTACAAGACGATCACGATAACATGAGAGATCGTATGAACAAACTCTCTGTTAAACTAGACGAGATACAGAAAACTTGTGATGAAAACGCAAGGACTGTTAGTATTATAAATAAAGTTGTATATGTGGCTGTTGCCGCAGCAATAGGAACCTACGTAACTCACGTATGGATGTAAAAGGAGAAAAAAATGGAAGAAAGTTTCAAGTATCATATACCTGAAGACATTCCAGCAAATGAAAGAACTGCCTTCCATGGCGCGGCAGCTGCAGCGGCAAAAGACGGAAAGAAGAACTTCAACTTTGGTGGAAAGACTCATCCGGTCACTATGAAAAAAGATACTGCAAAAGCAATTGCAGATCAAAAAGAATCAATGACTTTTAGAGAAAAACTAATGTCATTATACGAAGGCGATAGAGCGGCTCATTATAAGAGCGCAACTAAACCAGAAGAGTATGATGAAAAGCAAAAATCTTCTAAAGGTGCAATGGACATGATGAAAACACCAAAGAGTGTTGAAGCCGATGGTATGAAAGCTGCAAAAGATACTGCAGATGCTATCAAGAAAAGCGCACCCGGAAAGAAGATGAGGAAAGGTGATCAGAACAAAGGTGATCTTAATATCAAACCTAGTGCAACACCCGTAAAAGATCCAGCTGCAAAAATAATTACAGCGGAGGAATACGGAATGTTCGGCAAGAAGGTGACAAATAGTTTACTTAGAGCTATCTCTGTGGTTGAAGACTATACACATGAATTTGATGTGGATAGTGAAAAGAATGCACATCACATGGTAAAGAAAGCTAAGGCAGCTGGAATGAAAGCTAAAATTCATACCATGAAAGGTCCTGGTGGAGGCAACCCAGTTGTGCACATTGGACATAAAGATACTAAGCATATGCACAAATTTATAAAGAAGCATTATGATGATAGCTATTCACATGATGATTTAAATATTCACAAAATGTAAGGAAAATAATTATGGCTATATCACCACCTAACTTTCAAAAAGATGCAGTACCTACTCCATCTGGTTGGAGACATCCTAGAACAAACGAACTGTTAGTTTCAAGGAAAATAACAAGTGATCAAATAGATGAATATTACGGTGTTAAACCTACAGTCTCTATGCTAAAGGAATCTCCTACAACAATGGAAGAAGCCACAGCAGAACTTATTGTAGATGATACACTTCCAAGTGAGCTAGGATCTATGACAAAGATAGAACTTGAAGCAGTCGGGCGTGAACACGGCGTTGAACTTGATAGAAGAAAAAATAAGGCAGATTTAATTCAGGAGCTTAAAGAAGTACTTTAAATTTGAATATATAATTTTATGATTGTATTTAAAGAGTTAACTGAAAAAAATTTATTCTTATACGCGGCAAAGCATTATAAGAATCCAAAGTTTTCTGACATCGATGATTTTTATGAAGACTTAAAAAGATTTAAGTATATTAAAAGATTATTGAATCGTTATTTGGAAACAGATGAATTGCCCGAAAGACTTATATTAAATCACTTGATTGTAGTGTTTAATATGTTTGGCATTGAAGCTGCTTTGAATATTTTAGAATTAAAACTGGAAAAAAGGCATTGGCCAGTCATTAAAGCATTTTTAATATTTTTAAATTATATTAAAAATGAACAATATACTGGAATAACTATGGATCCTAATGTAGTTGATGTTTTAAGGAAGATTTAATGGGAATACTAAAAAGAGCAGCAGACATTACATACACTTTTCGATTCATACGCATGATGGCTATGGACTGGAAAGATTGGGATGCTTATAAATTAGGTATCATTGATGAAAACGGTAAAAGACTGAAGGATGTAAAATTGAACGACGATGAAAAAAGGTCTGCTTATACTCCTTTTATTCGCCTTGCCGCTAACCTTAAAAGGCTCGTTGCAAAACTTCCAGGAGGTGGAAGTAAACTCGGATCTTTTGCGTCAGCGCTTTTCCTCATTAAAGAAAAAGTCGGGCAAAAGGGAATAGAAGATATTTGTAAGAAATGTAATATTGAAGTATTAGATTTTTTAAATGAAAAGAATGAATGGTTTTTATTAGATGAAAAACAATTATCACCGGGTATCTATAGAGTTAAGAATGCTAAACTTATAAATGAATCTTGTGCAGAACTCGTTTGGCCAAAAGATCAAGTACGAATACAAGATGAATGTTATCCTATTGGCGATGTATTTGGTGTAGATATATATGAAGCATTACATGTAAACACTAATAAACAAGTATATGTAACTGCAAGTGAGTTAGTAAGGTAAAATAATAAGTAATGATATCTATATTATGTCTCAAGTGGGGTGATAAGTATGGACCTGAGTACGTAAACAGGTTATACAATCAATGTAAACACTTTATAAATTTAGATTTTAATTTTTATTGTGCCACCGATAATTCAAAAAAAATAAATCCAGAAATACAAATATTAGATTACAATGATTATACTATACCTATAGGTAAGTATGGTGGCAATAATCAAGGTAAAGTTTTTACTGCCGAAAAAATTAAGTTGATATGTGATAAAAGATTTTATGGTACGAGAGTTTTATTATTAGATTTAGATCTAATAATACTAAAAGATTTAACAAATTATTTAAATAATTATCATCCTAAAAAACTGGCACTTTATGAAAGTTGGTGGTATGACATCGAAGCTTTCAAAAGATTCTATGGCAAAGTAACTTGTAGATTGAATTCGTCGTTTATGTATACGTATCCTGAAAACGTAAAAATTATAAGCCAAAAATTATTTAACGAAAATTATGATTATTATGCTTTTAAATATTATTCTTTAGATAGGACAATACAATATAACTTCTTAGAGCACATTGAATTTCATAAAGATAAAAGATTATTATATTCATATAGCAATTCAAAAAGTAAAAGAAAATTAAATTACAAAGTTTGTATTTTTAATAACTCACACGGTAAAGGAGAAGACTTACATGATTTAAAAAACTGGGCCTATGATTATTGGAAAAGCTATGATTAACTATCAACCATATTTTGAAAATTTAGATTATTTTAGAAGGTTATTAGATTGTTTTAGATATATTAATAAAGCAAAGCTCGGTAAGACAGAAGAATTTATAGCTTCGTTTTCACCTAATCAATTTCAATCTAAACAGTGGCTTATGAATAAGATAGATGAATTAAATTTAATTACCAATAAAACAAAAGTGGCAGTATTAGGGTGCAAGTTCGGGTCAGTGTTATTTCCTGAGTTATTAAAAAGAAACGTTGATATGATTTATGGTTATGACATTGACAAATATGCTATTCCAGTAAGTAAGATGTTATTTAAAAAATTTGATAACGAATTATATTGTAAAAAATTTGATAAAGTTCAGTTTGTCAATCAAGATATATGGATAAAAAAACCACGCTACATTGATGAAACTAATATGACAATAAATACATCGTGTGAACACCTGCCGCCAATGAAGTATTGGAGTTACTATAAACATGGAACTTATGTTTTTCAATCCACTAATACTGATAAAACGTTCTCTGGTGATGTCAAACTTGGTCATATTAATTGTGTAAAAACTATAGACGATTTTAAAAGTCAAATGCATCCAATGCTAGAAATATTATGGTCTGGTGAAGAAAATATTGAATACACCGTAAATGGTAAAAGCTTTATGATAATTGGAATAATGTAATGTATAAATAGAAGTATGAGAATAGCTGGTAGACAAAAAGGTACTAAAGTAAAACCATATACACACATGCTAGTACAACCGAGTGCTCCAAAGTCTCGATACGTATTTGCTTATTACAGTTCTGAAGCAAAAGCAAAAGCTGCACATAAAAAATATGAACGGCTGATTGGTAATCCTTTAAGAGTAGTTAAACAATCTGGCAAAAGTGCAAACACAGATATGCATGAAGCTACAGACGAAATGGAGAAGATAGAAGTTATGCAAAAAGAAAATATAGAAGAAAAGAATTTAGGTCTATGGCACAACATTCGTATGCGTCGAGCATCTGGAAAAAGAATGAGAAAGAAAGGTGAGAAAGGTGCACCTTCTCCAGAAAACATGAGATCAGCTCAAGCCGCAAGTGAAGATGTACCATCTACAAGCACAGCATCAATACCTAACCCGGCTGCAACAGCTATGGGTCCAAACTACGTGCATGATAGAAGAAGGCGTAAAGATAAATTTCCAGTTATGCTAAAGCGATTTAGAAAATATATAGAAGATCATGGCTAGGCTATACATTCTTATATTTGTTATGGCTATATTAGCTGGCATAGGCTACGGCGCTTACTTTGTATATAATGACACTATGCAAAGAATGGCTACACTTAGAGACAATAACGCAAAGTTAGAAGTCGCAGTTAAATCTAAAGATGCTGCGCTTAAAGCTCTCAAAGAAAATATGGAAAAGCAAATTAAGTTAACTAAAGACTTAAATAACAAGTTAACGATTGCTGAAGAAAATAACAAGAAGATTTCAAACTTACTTGCTAAAACAGATATAATTAAAAATAGTTTAGCAGATCCTATAGGTCAAGAAAAGAGAATTAATGAACAGGTTAACAAAATGTTTAGTGGCATCAACTCTGCTACTAAGTAGTTGTAGTTGGAAACCAGAAAAAGAAATAGTAACAGTTGAAAAAGTTATAACACCGACTATAGCTGTGGCACAAAAAGCCAAGCCAATAGAGATGTTAGATGTTAAGGTTACGGTGATAACTGAAAAGAACTTACCAGAAGTTATAAAGAAAGTTAAAGCTGGTATGGGTGAATTTGTAATATATGGTTTAGATCCGCAATCATTTAAGAACTTAGCGATTAATTTTGAGCAAATAAAAAGATATATAGAACAACAGAAAGAAATAATAGTTTATTATGAGAAGGCTGTAAAACCTAAAGAGGAGAAAAAGTAATGGAATTCATAATAGATCAACTTGTCACGTGGTGGCAATTCACAGTGGTTGGTGTACTAATTATTATTGGATTTATAGTTAATATGTTCGGTGTTGATTGTGATGATGTCATTATTGGATTTGAATATAAAGAAATGCCAAAGCTACAACCTATAGCAATACCTACTGCAGGTAAAGGTTTTTGGGGAGCAATATGGATGTGGCTAATGGGCACACGTAATTGGAAACTTGCAGAAGACTGGCAGTTTAGAATGGAAGGAACTTGGTTTGTCATTCCAGCAGGATTTACTTTTGATGGCGCATCTATTCCAAAATTCTTACATACATGGTTATCACCTACAGGTGTATTGTTAATGGGTGGATTAGTACATGACTTTGCATACAAGTATGAAACATTATTGAAAAAAAATAAAAAGGAAACTATAGGAAATATTACTCAGAAGAAAGCAGATTTAATATTTCGTGATATAAACATTGAGCAAAACGGATTTCATCTATTAAATAAATTAGCCTATTGGGCATTAAGAATAGGTGGGTTTGTTGCTTGGAATAAACATAGAAAAGTGAACGCAAAAATTGTATAGGAGGTAATTATGAAAGTAGGCGATCAAATAATATTAGCAGCTAGAAAACAAGCTGAAGGTGAACTTGAAGTACATAAAGCAAACATTGAAGTGTATAGAACTATGCCCGCAGGTATAGGCGAACATAGTGATGTTACTGAAGCTGTTATGGCAGAGCTCGATAAGATGGCAGCTGCCAATGATAGAATTGAAATGATAGAAAAATATTTTGATTAAATATGCAAAATAGTCCTTTACAAAAGTTGTTTTTTAATATATAATAGATACAAATAATCAAAAAGATAAGAGGTAAACGCGATGCAACAATTTGTTGACACAAGGAATTTTTTGTCTCAGACTAAGTTTTACGAAGGCTACTCACGATATAAAGAAGGTGAAGGTAGATATGAAACTTGGGATGAGGCAGTAGATCGTGTAATCGATATGCACGAACAAAACTATATTACTAATAATAATAGACTACAACCATTTGTAGAAGAAGCACGTACAGCATACAAAGAACAGCGTGTTCTTGGTGCTCAAAGAGCTCTGCAATTTGGCGGTGATCAATTAATGAAACATCAAATGAGAATGTACAACTGTACATCTTCATATATTAATAGGCCGGAATTTTTTGGCGAGGTATTCTATATCTTGTTATGTGGTGCTGGTGCAGGTTTCTCTGTACAAAAACATCATATCAAAAAATTACCGAAAATTCAAAATAGAACTAAACAAGCGAAAGGTTATATAGTTGAAGACTCGATTGAAGGTTGGGCTTCAGCTTTAGACATTTTAATGTCATCTTTTTTCGTTGGTGGAGGTAAATATCCAGACTACGAAGGAAGAAGAGTTTTCTTTGATTTATCGCAAATAAGACCCAAAGGTGCTAAAATATCCGGTGGCTTTAAAGCACCAGGACCAGAAGGTTTACGTAAATCACTTGATAAAATAGAACATTTACTTCAAGGTATTGTATTAGATTCCAAAGAACCAACACCATTAAAACCTATCAACGCATATGATATCACAATGCATGCAGCCGATGCTGTATTGTCTGGTGGCGTACGTAGGTCAGCAACAATTTGTCTTTTCTCTCCAGATGATGAAGAAATGATGAATGCTAAAACTGGTAATTGGTTCATGGATAATCCTCAAAGAGGAAGGTCTAATAACTCTGCAGTTATTGTAAGAGATAAGACTACACCAGAAGAGTTTGGCAAGATCATGGAATCAGTCAAGCAATTTGGTGAACCCGGATTCGTTTTCGTTGAGTCTACAGAACATACTACAAATCCATGTGTGGAGATTGGTATGTATCCTCAGATTAACAAAAAGTCAGGTTGGCAAGGTTGCAACCTAACTGAAATCAACGGAGGCAAATGCAATACCGAGGAGGACTTTTATAAGGCATGCCGAGCAGCGTCTATCCTCGGTACCCTACAGGCAGGGTACACAGACTTTAAGTTTTTAACTGACACTTCTAAATTGATATTCGATAGAGAAGCATTACTTGGAGTCTCTATAACCGGATGGATGAATAATCCAGATATTCTTTTCAATGAAAAGATACTTGAAAAAGGTGCAGAGATTGTTAAAGAAGTTAACAAAGAAGTTGCAAGTATTATTAAAATTAATCCTGCAGCAAGAACAACATGTGTAAAACCAAGTGGTAATGCATCTGTGTTATTACAAACTGCATCTGGTATTCACGCTGAACATTCTAATATGTACATAAGAAATGTGCAGATGAATAAAGAATCAGAAATTACTCAAGCAATTATGAAAACTAATCCTTACATGGTTGAAGAGTCAGTGTGGTCATCAACAGGAACTGATGTAGTTGTTTCTTTTCCAATACTACCTAAGAAAGGTTCAATGTATAAAGATGACTTATTAGGTATCAAACATCTTGAACTTGTTAAAAAAGCTCAAAAGCATTGGGTTGAAACTGGAACTAACGAAGATCTTTGTGCAGATAAAGGTATAAGACATAACGTATCAAATACTATTATTGTAGATGATTGGGATAATGTAGAAAAATATGTTTATGAAAATCGTGATGCATTCGCAGGTATTTCATTCTTAGCAATGACTGGTGATAAAGATTACAATCAAGCTCCTAACACAGGTGTCATTGATTCCAAGACTATGGTTAAGAAATATGGCGATGCATCTATATTTGCTTCAGGCTTAGTAGTAGATGCACTTAAAGTATTTCCAAACTTATGGGATGCATGTTCAACTGCTCAAGGTTTTGGTTTGGACTTATCTGTAGAGTCTTCAGAGAACTCAGCTAGAAAAGATTGGGTACGTAGATTCGAAAATTTTGCAAACAACTATTGTGATGGAGACACTAAAGTATCTGAAGGATGTTTAAAAGATGCTTACCTATTACATAAATGGAAAAAGATACAATCAAACTTAAAACAGATTGATTGGAAAGATGATATAACAGAAAAGAAGTATACCGATGTTGATACACTCGCTGCAGCCGCATGCGCAGGTGGCGCCTGTGAAATCGACTTCTAAGATAGTTTCACCTTGCGTAAAAATATGTAAAGTTGAAAATGAACTATGTATTGGATGTGGAAGAACTACTCATGAAATAGCTGAGTGGTTCAAAGCATCTGATAGAAGAAAGAGAGAGATCATTGAAGGATTACAAAATAGAGTGTGAAGAGTGTGATGAAACAACTTATGTAGCATCTTATAAAGAACCTACTTTTTGTTCAATATGTGGAAGAAGAGCCGAGCCAGAAGAAGTTGAATCATCTGAATAAATAACATTATGTGGCACTATAATAATAAACTATTTGAAAATACACCAGAGGAGTATCAAGGCTTTGTATACGAAATCACAGAACTCGACACCGGTAAAAAATATATTGGAAAGAAGAATTTCTGGAAACCTAAAACACTCCCCATCACTAAAACACGTAAGAGACGCGTACGAACACGTACAGAATCTGACTGGAAAACATACTACGGATCATCCGATGAAGTACGGAGACTTGTGGAATCACGAGGAACAGGAAGTTTCAACAGAAAGATTTTAAGGCTTTGTAAAACCAAAGGCGATATGTCATACCATGAAGCTAAATTACAATTTGATAATGATGTATTATTACGTGAAGATTACTACAACAACTTTATAGGTTGTAAAATACACGCTAAGCATTTAACAGGTTAATCATTTTTTCCTTTACTTTTACGTAAAACTATTGTATAATAGATCTATAAAGTAAAAAAGTATTTAGAACACATCTGGACCAGCAATTGGTGCAGGAACATTGTAACTAAATACAGGAGAAACTAATGTCTAAAAAATCAAATGTTATAAATTTCAAAAAAGAAAAATTAAAAAAGTTTAACGAAGAAAAAGAAATAGTCTTTACCGTTGATGATGATAACTATACTTTAGGAGAATGTGTTCATCAATCTCATAATGATAACGGTATGGAGTTTATATTTGAACTGGAGATGGAAGATGACGAAACCCTTCAATAAATATGATTTGCTTAAAAAGCAACTAGCTGAAGAGACTAAAGAAAAGTATACTTTATATAATCGTATAAAAGAACTTAGAGCTCAGCTAGATGCTTTGCAAAATAAAAGTCCAGAGTTATCCCCTAACTCTGGACCAAATCAAATACAAAGAGATGAAACATAGTTAATATGGCTTTGGCTCTGGACCACTGGCACATAGAAGTTAGTAGTATATGTACATTAAAATGTCCTAGATGTCCTAGAACAGAAATGCCTGAAACATTAATTAACCGTCAACTTACACTGGATTTTTTTCGTACACGTATAGGCGAATCACGTATTAAAAAGATACGTAAAATAACTTTCTGTGGAGATGACGGTGATCCAATTTATGCAAAAGAATTTTTACAAATTGTAGAATGGATAAAAGATGTTAATCCTACACTACAACTACTAATTATTACAAATGGTAGTTACAAAAATGCAGATTGGTGGCATAAGTTAGCAACTTTACTAAACGAACATGATGAAATGCACTGGAGTTTAGATGGTTGGGATCAAGAAAGCAATATTAAGTATCGTGTAAACTGCGATTGGAAAAGTATAATGTTAGGTCTAATTACTTTTCGTGTTTATAATAAAATTACATATACTGTAGTAGCGACTATAGCATTTAGATTTAATGAAAACAATCTAAAAGATATAAACCAAATAGCAGTAGACAACGAATTTGATTGTTGGCAATTAACAAAAAGTACAAAATTTGGAAGTAAATATCCTGATGCATACGGCAATGACGACTTACTAGAACCATTAGACAAAACATTAATTGCTAGTGGACTCAGATATGAACGTGAACAAAAGTATATAACTACTAAAACCCGTCCAGGTGCAGACTTAAAAGAGATATTTTGGGAACGTGCTAAACAACTACAAAACAGTAAAGAATACCCGGCACTATGTTATATAGGAAACAAAGGCGTATTTTTAAAAGCAACAGGTGAATTTTATCCTTGTTGTTGGGTTGCTAATAGATATCCTCATAATAAACAAATAATAGAGTTAGCAGAGACAAAATTTAATTTGCATAATACAACAATAGAAAATATAATTAACGATAGTTATTGGACAAATGAGTTCAAAGCATTTGATTATCATCAGTGTAAAGCAAAGTGCACCAAAGCAAAACTACATGATAAACCGCATGTGACAGAGTGGTAATAGTTAATATGTTAATCACTTTTTTTAAATTAAATGCATTTTTTCCTTTACATCTGCTAAAAACTATGGTATAATATATCTATTAAAATGAAAAAAGCGGAGAAACTAAAATGCAATTTACAAAAGAAATCAAAGACATTCAATTCGATAACGATGGCGTATCAGAAGCTATCGTTATGGCCTCAGCCGCCGGTTGGTACGTTGGCAAGATAGATAAGTCTGAAGGATTTATCCAGCCATACAACAGGTATAGCGAGTACTTCGCTACATCTGAGGAGGCACAAAAGGAGCTAGAGCTTTATGCCTAGTCCTTCCGAGATACAATCAATGCTACCGCTATATTTTCAACTCCTCTTCTTCGCAGTAGCTGGAGCATTGATTGTAGGAGTATTCTTTTCCATAGTTGGTTGGTTCTTCCGTAATGCAGTTATTATTATGATAGTAGTTGCAATATTGTTTGCCATCAACTATGGTTATGTTGATTTAAATAAATTATTTGGAGCTGTACAAAATGACAATGCATTTGTTACCAATTTACTACAATAATAATAGTACTAAAAAGAAAAAGCCTTTTCGTAAAGCAGGCTGGCAAAAAGCTCAAGCTGAACACGATAAGTGGCTAATGTCACGTGGTGTACATCCTAGTCAACTTAAAAACAAAAATAAAGATTCAGGTATTAGTGCTCCTAATTACAAGGAACACTCACGTTCTCTACCAACAAGCAACTATGTAGGTAAAGTTGTTGGTAAGTCTAAAACAAATGCGTACACAGGTACGTTCATTACAGGTATCGCCACCATGCATAAATCTAACATGGTACCTGTAAGTAAAGATGCAGATCCTAAAGAGTATTCAACAATGAGAAGAAATTAATTTGCATTTTATGCATTTTTTCCTTTACATTTCTGTAAAACTGGTGTATAATAATACTATAAAATTAAAAAGGGAGTTTATTTTATTATGTTTAATTATGATACAATTATCAAACAACTAGAAGCAATGTCACCTATTCACCAAGATGAGTTTGCTCAAAAGCTCATCGAAAAAAATAGTGGATTAGGCGCAGCCATATCTACTAAGATTAACATAGCTCATCAGGATAAGTACTACACTGACACTGATGCAATGCATGAGTCTCTTAAGATAAGAGGTCATGCTTAATGAAAAACCCTATTGCTAAATACTTAATGTGTGCATATGCCTATTATCAGCTCGATACTAACCTAATTCCAGATAATGAATTCGATCAGTTAGCAAAAGACATTCTGGCAAATTACGATAACATTGAACATATGCATAAGCATTTAGTAACTAAAAAAGATTTAGATGCTGGTACTTACTTAGGAGAATATCCTACTATGGTACGAAGCGCAACAGTACAATACATTAACGACAACAACATATAAATGGGAGTTTAATATGGGACTACAAGCACTAAAAGGTAAAAAGACTAAAAAGAAAGTATTAAGGGCAAGAGCTAGAACTGGTTTAGCTGGTGTTCCAATTGACAAAGGATTTGATGCAGTAAAAGATTATTTTCATTTACAGGTCGATAAGAAAGATTGCATAAGCCAAGTTAAGACATGGGTTAAGAAAAACTTTCCCCAACCATCTAAATATATTTTAGCTAATCCAGAATATCATTTTACTATGACACACCATGCAGCTACAGCTTTTTGGTATAACAATGATTTAAATAAAACAGTTGAGTCAGATAAAGCTCCGGATTTCTTATCGCATTTGTTTGATAGAATGATACCATTAATTGAAAAAGGTAAAATCATTTACAAAGAAAAGCAAGCTG
>CEOP01248144.1_pt1 | contig 12392 bp, 11 predicted proteins | sample 361301 | NCBI WGS metagenome assembly CEOP01 (sample SAMEA2619548, study PRJEB7988) | marine metagenome | biome: marine biome (ENVO:00000447); feature: deep chlorophyll maximum layer (ENVO:xxxxxxxx); material: "saline water (ENVO:00002010), including plankton (ENVO:xxxxxxxx)" | depth 55 m
AATCCTAACCATTTCAAGTCCATTTTTGGCATAGAGAATTTTTCTTCGACAGTTTTGGTAGGTTTGTTATTGACAATAGCGTATATGAACATTAGCATGATCAGCATCATAAACACGAGACTGGTTATGGGGTCTACGCGCATGAATCTTCCTCTTCTTCTTCCGTAGAAGCCGCCGTATCCGCGTCGTCTTCCGCCTCCTATTCTGATAACAGTTTTGCTTCTGCCTCGTGATTTTCTTCTTTGGCTTTTACTTCTTTTTTTTCCGAAATCTTGCATAGTTGATAATAATGACAAAGAAAAAAAAATAGAGTATAAATAAGTGAAAATGAGTGAGATATTTTGTATGGTAAGAAGATTTTTGGCGTTATTTCTGTTGGCATGCTGGTTTGCAGTTGGGTACGAAGGTTTTCGTAATATGTACGTAACGGAGGAATTCGAGGAACATAAAGGCGATCGTCTGGTTTTATTTTGGGCTGATTGGTGTCCTCATTGTAATGCGATAAAATCCAAGGATTCTCAGGATAGTCCAAAAGAATGGGATCTTTTAGAGCGAAAAGGAGGTGTGAGTACTTCGAAAGGAAACGTACCGGCTGTAAATTACGAAGTGGACGAAGCTCCCGCTATAGTTGAGAAATACAAAATAAAGTCATTTCCTACTGTATTATTTATCAAGTCTGACGGAACGGTTATACAGCAAACTGAAGGTAGTAGAAATGTGAAAGGTTGGGAGGAATTTGCGAAGGAAAATATTTAAAAAATAATTACTTTATTAAAGTAATTGTGAAAAGCATATGAGCGAACGATTTATAAAGCTATATACGGACGGAGCATGTAAAGGAAATCCTGGTCCGGGTGGTGCGGGTGCTCGTGCCGAATATCCAGATGGAACTGTGGAGGAATGGAAGAAGTTTTTGGGTAGGAAGGTTACTAATAATATTGCAGAATATTCTGCGATAATATTGGGATTGGAAGGTATTTTAAAAAAAGGTAGTCCATGCGAGTTGGGCGTGATAATTTATACAGATAGTAATTTGGCTGTGAATCAGATAAATGGAAAGTGGCAGGTAAAAAATAAGGGCTTAATTCCTCTTAAGCAGACTGTTATGAAATGTTTATATCTCACTCATTTTCCAGCTGGGTGGACGGTTAAGTGGGTGAAAGCTCACGCAGGATTGCCTGGTAACGAAAGGGCTGACGAATTGGCAAATGAAGCGATTAGTGATGCAATTTAAAAATAATGAGCTAATAATAAATATCAAAAATGCAAAGACCTACGGATTGTCCTGTAAACAGAGTTGCGTTTGTTGGTTCTTTTGGTTCTGGAAAAACACATATGGCGGAGTGGCTGTGTAAGAATAAAGGTTATAAAAAATTTAGTTTTGCTACAGGTTTAAAAATAATTGCTCGTGATTTTTACGGTATTTCTTTGGGTGGTTCTAAAACCCCGGAGGCTCGGGCTCTTTATCAAAGATTAGGGGATGCTATGAGATCTGTAAATAAGGATGTTTTTGCGATTAAGGCTTTGAAAGAAGTAAGTATTTATCAGTGCGCCAGGCGCGATTGGGAGGAGCCTAAACCGGTGGTCGTAGACGATTTGCGTTTTATAAATGAAGCGGCTGCTTTGAAAAAGGAGGGATTTATTATAATAAGAATCCTCCCCAGGGAGCCCCTAGACGATGTCACGAACCCCCTCCGACAACACCAGAGCGAAACTGAGATGTCTCTAATAGAAGTTGATTGTGAAATCACAAGCGGTGAGTATGAGAAATTGGAAGGGTTGCTTGGGAAATCTGAATGTTTTTAAAAAATACCAGGGGGGGGTACCCAAAAAAAAGACACTTAAGAACTAGTAACTTATGTTATATTAACAATGCCTCCCAAAACAACTAAGAAACGCACTGTTGAAGACAAGTATCGTACTTTCACTCCTCGTGAACATGTTCTACATAGGTCTGGTATGTATATTGGAGATATCTCCAATGTTAACCAACCTTGTTGGGTTATGGACGCTGAAGATAAGAGTATGGAACTTAAAAATACAAATTACAATCCTGGTATTTGCAAGCTGTTTGATGAGTTGATTACGAATGTCCTTGATGAGGCCAAGCGTGATCCAACTCTGACAGAATGTAAGGTTACTTTGGAGAGTGACAAGTTTGTAGTCGAAAACAATGGTAGCGGTATTCAGTTGGTTAAGCATAGTGTGGGTGATTGTTGGCTTCCGGAGTTTTTATTTGGAAAGATGTTGACTAGTTCGAATTACGATGATACAGAGCAGCGTGAAGGTGCTGGAACGAATGGTATTGGAGCTAAGGCGGTTAACATATTTAGCAAAGAGTTTAGTGTTAAAATTGTCAACGATGGCAAGGAGTATACGCAGACTTGGAGTGAAAATATGTCAAATCGTTCTGAGCCCAAGATCAAGAAGACCAGTTCTAAAAACAACTATGTTCGTATCACGGCTAAGCCGGACTGGGAGCGTTTTGGAATGGAAAACTTTGAAAGTAACAAAACTCGTGCTGTACTATATCAACGAACGCTTGAAATTTCGGCTTTGTGCGGAAAGCAGGTTAATGTAACATGGTGTGGAAAGAAGGTGGGTGTTAAGACTTTCGAAGACTATACAAACCTTTATCTTGGAAAAGATAAGAAGGCGGTTCCCCGCGTTTACGGAGAAGTCCCGGATTGGCAGGTGTGTATTGCTGCAAATCCGTACGATGATTTCACCCAGGTAAGTACTGTTAACGGATGTCACACTCGTGATGGCGGAACCCATGTAGATCATGTTGTAAATCCTTTGTGTAAGATTATTGGGGAGAATTTAGCGTCCAAACATAAGGACCTAAAGGTTCCTGGAAACCTTGTCAAACAGCAGCTTATGGTGTTTGTGAATGCAACGGTTCCCAATCCTAAGTTTTCTTCGCAAAGCAAAGATCAGCTGATATCTCCGTGGAAGGATTACAGAGAACGTTGGCCTACAGAAGACGGATTCGTTAAAAAAGTAGAGAAACTCGGTATTACAGATGCTATCATTGCTACAGCTAAGGCACGAGAGCTCAAAGCTCTTAAGACGCCCAAAGCTAAAAAGGGTAGGCTTACCGATATCCCGAAATTGAACGATGCTAATAAAGCCGGACAGAACGAAGCTTCTAAGTGCGTCTTGATTTTAACGGAAGGCGACTCGGCTAAATCCATGGCTATTTCTGGATTGGAATCTAAAATGCGCGACTACTACGGAGTCTTCCCCCTGAAAGGTAAGCTTCTCAACACCAGAGACGTTACACCTAAGAAACTTGGGGGAAATGCGGAGGTACAAAGTATAGTGCGAATTTTGGGTTTACAGTTTGGTAAAAAGCAACCTAACATAAACGGACTTCGATACGGTAAAGTTCTAATAATGACAGACCAGGACGACGACGGTTTTCACATTAAGGGACTCCTTATGAATTTTATCCATAGCTGTTGGCCAGAACTGTTGGGAGTGCGCGGTTTCATTACTGCAATGCTTACTCCTATAGTAAAGGCTCGCAAAGGTAGAGAAATTAAGGAATTCTACAATACTTCCGACTATACAAAATGGAAGGGACAAACCAACGGAGGTTCTGGGTGGAATATTAAATACTACAAGGGATTGGGAACTAGCACAGCTGTTGAAGCTAAAGAATACTTCAAAAAGATGCAAGTTCTCGATTACCAAGTAGAAAACAGACAAGATACAGATTCTATAGTCAAAGCTTTTGGACCTTCTAAAGATTACAGTGATGACCGTAAAGAATGGATCAGAGTTTCTCTAAGAAATCCTCAAGAAATTGACTACAACAATAAACATTTCCCAGCAACTCGCTTTATAGACCAAGAACTTGTCATCTTTGCCAATACAGCCGTCAGACGCGCAATACCCAGTGTAGTAGACGGTCTCAAGCCTTCTCAAAGAAAGGTCCTATTTGGATGTTTCAAGAGGAATCTTATCAAAGAAATAAAGGTGGCCCAGTTGGCGGGTTATATTAGCGAACACGCTGCTTATCACCACGGAGAAATGAGCTTGAACGAAGCCATTATTGGTATGGCTCAAGACTTCGTAGGTAAGCAGAATATGAACTTGCTTCATCCAGCGGGGCAGTTTGGAACACGCATCAAGGGTGGAGATGATGCAGCAAGTCCTAGGTATATATTTACGCACCTTAGCGCTGATGCTCGAAAAGTGTTCGACTCTTCAGACGAGGTAAGTTTGAAATATCTAGATGATGACGGTCAACCCATAGAACCGACCTACTATGTTCCCACGATACCATTAGCATTAGTGAATGGATTTAACGGTATAGCAACAGGGTTTAGCACAAAGTGCCCTTGCTTTAACCCCCAAGATCTAGTGGAGAATTTGAAAATATTGATGGATACCGGTGGAGATGAAAAGGCGTTAAAGGTTCTCAAGCCGTGGTATAGAGGATTTAGGGGAGACATATACGAAGAATCCCGAAATAAATGGATAACGGTGGGGTGTTGGCATATCGACACGAAGCAGTCGCAAGATACCATCATTATCACAGAACTTCCAGTGGGAACTTGGACTGACGATTATATAGAGTATCTTAAAAAGATGGAGACAGAAGGTAAGATATTGAGATATGACGACTACAGCGGAGAGTGTGAAGTCAAAATAAAGGTGTCGTTTGAAAAAGGAACATTGGCACAGTTGGAAAACAATGAAAACGAACAGGCTGTGGAAAAATATATGAAGCTCACGAGCAATCTTAACGCTAACAATATGCATCTTATAGGTGCTAGCGGAGAGATTGTGTATATGGAAGAGCCCAAAGATATTCTTCTGGAATTCTACCGTGTTCGATCACACTTCTACGGATTAAGATACAAGTATCTTACCAAACGAACTAAGAAAGAGATAAACATGGCCGAATCAAAAATAAAGTTTATAAAAACGGTGGCGGCGGGTAAGTTGAATATGATGAAAATGAAGAGAGCTGAAATCACAGCTTATCTGAAACAAAACGAATACTACGAAACTGAAAATTTCAACTATCTCCTAGACATGAAGATGGTTAGTATGAGCGAAGAAAAAGTGGAAGCGTTAAAACAAGAAATAGATAAAAAGAAGGCATACGGGAACATGCTTAAAAGCAAGACCCCGAACGACCTCTGGAAAGAAGATCTTATTAAGCTATAAAATAAAAAGCCCTTTTAGGGCACGTTACGGATGTATTTAAAGATAAGCACCTAATTATATTAAAAATGATAATGCCAGCAGCTGTTATTTTATTGGCTCTTTCACGCGGTTTCGGTAACAACAATAGGACAATTACTAATTGGGAACGAATCCCACAATGGGAAATTTCAAACGTGATGGATTATTGTATTAACGAGTCCAACGTTACAGACGCAGGTTTTGTTATGGAAGATTGTTTTATACAGGATCTAGAAGAAACCATGACAGAAAACATAACCATTTGGGATCTTTACTACGATACCGATTTTAATTAACGACTATATAGCCGAAACACATCGGCACCCGTGGTGCTCTTTTGGAGCACGACGAGTTTATTTAAAATTAACGCCCATTGCCACTGCAGAACCTACGCCTATTAAACCCAAGGAACTCGCTAATAACATGCTTTGTAATGAGCTACCAGAAGACACCGGAACTACTTTATTTTTTAAATTTTCTTTCTTTTTAGGTTTTTTTTTTGAAGTGTCAATGTTCTTCTTATGTTCTTTTTTTTCTTTTTCTTTGGAAGCTGACACGGTTGTATTTGGTTCTGATTCTAGTAACATTTCATTGGCGTCTTTTCCAGATTCAGTATCGGGAATATTTCTCCAATCTGCGTGTGTAGGAACTCTCACGGTTATGATTTCTAGTTCTATTATCCAAGAACCTGTTAAGGTAGGTTTTGTACCTGTAGTTGTTTCCATAGAAATTGATAGAGCGTCTAGGCGATCTTTTGGTTTGGAGAAGTATCTGGAGGTGTGGGTTTTCACGAAAGGTAGAGTAGATTTTGTTAATACAAGACTAGTATCGTAATCGGTAATTCCATTCTCTATTTTTTTGTCAATTTCTTTACAAGAAACGGATATCCATTCGCTAGAGTTGTTAGTATTTATTTCTCCTTGAGCTGCCTCTATACTTATAACATTAAATAAAGGGTCCTTAAAATTGAAAGTTTGTTCTATTGAATCTCCCACCAAAGTTAAACATCTGTAATCTAGATTTCCTTTTGTGTATAAGATCTTATTACTAAAGGTTGTCATTCTTTACTAAGGCTAAATAAATTAAATGCGGACTGCGAAACTTTTAGGCTAGGACACCCAAATAAAAATATTGACTTAAATTAAACCAAAAAAAGCATGGGAGGAGGACTTCTACAAATAGCTGCCTACGGAGCACAGGATGTATATCTTACAGGTGATCCTCAAATCACATTTTTTAAAGTTGTATACAAAAGACACACCAATTTTTCCATGGAATCGATACAACAACACTTTTCTGGAAAAATCGGTTTTGGAAAATCCGACATCTCCACCACTATCTCCAGAAACGGCGATCTAGTAAATGCCATGTACCTTCAAGTAACTCTACCACAATGCCCCATGGGCTGGTCTTGGATAGACAGTGTAGGTCACCGCCTCATTAAAAGCGTTCGCATAAATCTTGGCGGTGATAACATCGACGAACACAACGGAAAATGGTTGGAAATATGGGACCAACTAACTCACGACGCTACAAGCAAAGACGCATACAGCATGATGACAGGGAAAAATGGTCTAACCGGGTTTACCGACGGGGGTAGAAGGGTTTTATACATTCCTCTACAGTTTTGGTTCAACAGAAACCCTGGTCTTTCTCTACCTCTCATAGCTCTCCAATACCACGAAGTAAAAGTAGTATTTGATTTCGAGGACCTTCAAAAACTTGTTAAGGCCCCTGCTACAGGTAAATGGGGCTCAGGAGCGCAGAACGACTACGAGAACGGTGGACCATACGGTTCTAATACCGCTCAGCTAACGACAGCTAATGTAATAGCCGACCAAGCATCCGCATCCGCATGGCAGACAACGCTTAGTGCTTTATCTTACGAATTCAAGGCGGATCTTTACGTAGATTACATTTACCTTGACACCGAAGAAAGAAAGCGATTTTCTCAGATGTCGCACGAATATCTCATCGACCAACTCCAGATACAAGGTAGGGAAACAATAACTTCATACAACCACCGATGCAAACTAAACTTCAACCACCCCGTAAAGGAACTAGTATGGGTCTTCGAACCACCAGAAAATCCAGGAAACGGAACTGGGGCGATAGATCCTAAATACGCACACGGTTATTACAGCGGAGTTGATAACGAAGATTACTTCAAACAGCTCACCGAAGTAGAGTTCGGGCATTTCGGTCAAACAGCTCTTACAGGAGGCGCTGTTCACAGTTGGCTTAAGGATGCCAAACTACAAATAAATGGTCATGACAGATTTACCTCCAGACCGGGGGAGTATTTCAGTCGCGTTCAGCCGTGGCAGCATCACAGCGGCTCTCCTTCTGTACCTATTTATGTTTACAGTTTTGCTCTTCGGCCTGAGGATTTCCAGCCATCGGGAACATGTAACTTTTCTCGCATAGACAATTCTTATTTGGAAGTTAATCTTAATAAATTACTAGGGGATCACGCATACGACGACGATCCTAATGTAGCATTTGTAACTCCAACCGAAACCGGCGGAGCAGCGGCGAATAGTTTGAAATACGCTAATCCTGCATATTATGCTAAAACTGCTTCAACGGCGACGGGTCAAACTGTTGGTGCTTTGGTAGGAGGAGATGTTGGTTGGCAGGTAGGAGATGCCACTAAATGTGGGTATTATAAACTACCTACAAGTTCTTCTTTTGTTAGTGGTAAATCTCTCAATATGTACGTTTACGCGGTAAGTTACAACGTTCTCAAGATAGTTTCTGGACGCGGTGGGCTTGCTTATTCTAATTAAGTTTTGTTAATTATTGTTTTAAAGATTCGACGATTAATAAATAAATGTCAAAGAAAATATCCAAAAAGAAGGTAGTCCCTGAACTTTGGTCTGTAGCTGAAAAATTAGGAAAATGCTTAGAAATAAGAAAGAAGCTAGAAGAGTTTAGTCTAAAAACTGTATATCCCAAAGAAATACAAGACTTGGACGCTATTATAAACAATTACATTCGTAACGATAAAGAATACACAGGCTCTATCCCCCTTCCAGGAACACAAAGACTATTGGTTATAAAGTTGAGAAACAACAAAAAGTGGCCACCTCAAGTCGTTATATCCTACAACCCAAACGCCAAATAATGACTTCGTTCAAAAAAAATACCAGACACAGCGGTTTAAAGTTACAGACCTTATGTAGTAAATAAGCTACACAATGTCAGAATTTATACCAGCATCAGCAGAATTCAACGACCCCAAGGGAAGAAGGGAGCCAGTTGCCAACATACCAGCACCTTCCAACGGACTACTACCAACCAAAGGTTTTAGCACAGTTGACTTGGCTAAGAAAGAATTTGCTAGAGATATAGCTTTGACGCAAAAGCACACTCGCCTAAATCCCCCTAAAAAGAAAAGGGCACAGTGGGTTGGAACTGATAATAAAGACTCTCATCACGACGTGAGAAAATTCCACAACTCTATAAAAAATGGACTCTACAACACTGGAATTCAATATAACACGGATCAGAAATTTCCCTCGTTACTTGAGCTCTCGTGTGGTAGAGCAGGAGACATGATGAAATGGAAAAAACACGGTTATAAGAATGTATTTGCCATAGACGTAGATCCGAATGCCCTAGACGAAGCACGTTCTAGGGTAAAGAACGTAGATTTAAGACCTGTAAGAGTTCAATTTGCCCAATTGAATTTGACCGACGGTAATCTGTGTAATCGGTTACAAGAAGTTTTTTCTAGGGCGCCCTATACGTACGACACTGTAAGTATGCAATTTGCGATTCAATACGTAGCACAAGATAAAATACTACCAGAATTCCTAGCAAACGTTGCCAGTCTAGTAAAACCCGGAGGAACATTCATAGGAACCTATCCATGTGGCAGTGAAATAAAGGCTCTTCTTGGATCAGAAAATACTTTCGATAACGGCTTTCTTAGAATAAAAGAACTGGTAAGTCAGGGCTTGGGAATAGAATTCTTCGCAGATTTCGGTAAAAGCCAAAGCTACTTCGAAGAATTCGGAACTTCAATTGAATACCCCGTAAATTTCAAAACCATTTTACGACACCTAGAAAACTACGGCTTCGTTCTTATCGAAAATACCGACTTCTTAAAATCTAGAGAAGTAGATGGCTACATTCTAACCAGCGTAGAACGCCAATTCAGCGGAGTATTCAAAACCTTCGTTTTTCAAAAGAGAACCATCACAGCCTACTTTCCACCCCAACAGGGTATTAACTGGGATTCTCTTAAAATAGACGAAACGGGGACCTACAGCATAACACGCCCTAGAGACGCTAGAACGCTACACTCGATAATTAAAGAACTGTGCGACAAAGAAACAAAAACTGTGTGCGACGGAACTGCCTGCGTAGGGGGAGATACCATTCACTTTGCTAAACAATTTGGTAAAGTATTTGCTTGGGAAATTGACGAAGAACGATACAATATATTAAACAATAATATAAATGTTTACGGTCTAACTAATGTTACAACGATAAAAGGTAGCATTCTTAATTCTAGCGGAGAATGCGATCTACTGTATTTAGATCCCCCATGGGGAGGTAGAAATTATAAAAACCAAAGCAACACAGAACTTTTTCTAGACGGGAAAAATATAAAAACAATAATTCCAGAACTAAAGAAAAGATTCAGACAAATAGCAATAAAAGCTCCTTACAACGCAACACCGTGTTCAAATTGTCTGGTAAAAAAAATTACCAATAAAATAAATGTTTGGTTCGTTCGTTGATGTTACATTATTAACGGGCTCATTATTAACAATAATGGTGCTTGGAAAAAGCGCTTGCTACAAAAATGCTAATATAGGCTCTCTCAGTGTTAACGAGCTGATTGTAAACGATCTTAAGGTTAACGGTAATTGTGATACTCCTAGCAATTCTGTAGGATCAACTGACAATTCAGTAATTGATAATATTATAAAAGAACTAGAAATTCTCCGTCAAGAAAACAAAATACTAAAAGAAAGACTAGATAATCTAAAAATAAACGATTTAATCGACGTAGATACAGTAGGTAGGGAAGAAGATGGAGCCTTTATAGGCTGGGCCAGTACAGAAAACAGTTGGGTTCCCTACCCCGAAGTTGGTAATTAATTATATTTATTAACAATAATAACCATGCGCATTATACCACTGTTTTTAATTTCCGTTCTAGCTTTCAAACCCCCCTACGGTTCCACGTTACGGAGCAACTCAATTTTATTACACGACAAACCTCCAATAGAAGAAAAAGACGAACAAAAAGAACTAGATCCTCTTGAAAAATATGCCGATTTCGTAGGAATACCACCTGAAAAAAAATGGAAAGCTCTTAGATATACAGCTTATTACTGGGCTGGTTTCGAAGTTTTAAGCGAAGCCTACACCAAATTCCAAGAATGGTCTCACAACCCTTTTCATTAATCGTTAAAAATAACATCAGGACCTTTATTAACCAAAAGGTCGTGTTGTTGTTAAAATAAAAATCAATCCCTATAGTTAAAAATGTCACAAGTCAGTCAAAACTATTCTGGAAATTTTACAGGAAAGGCTAAAGCATTTCAACAAGGTTTCGTCCGCGTAAAGGCTGTTTACACAGGAGGAGACCAAGTCGTTAACGGAACAAAAACTTTCACCGAAAGAATAGAAGGTAGCATCACAGGAAGCGCCCCCAGAGTCGAAATAAATCATGTTCCCCATGCCAACGCTTCCCACTACCCAACATTCGTTAATACCACAACAGAAGGAGGCTACGGTGATTCAGCCCCGCAAATTAAAGTTGACGGGGAATATAACTACAATCCTTACACAGGAACTCTACAAGTTCCAAATCTTATCGTAAATGGTACCACCACCACAATCAACTCCACTACAACCACTATCCAAGATCCCACACTAGAATTAGGAAAAAACACCGGTGGCATTTCCGGTAGTCTTTTCAGCAGCATCACCACCAACACCACTTTAGCTAACGTTGGAGTGGGACACGGTGCCGTAATAGGTCCCCTAGCGGTAACTGGAGGTTCTGGAACTGGTTTAACTGTAAAATTAACCTACCCCGACAACGCAACTGCTATAACAGCAATGTCAGTAGAAACAGAAGGAACTGGTTATGCTACTGGAGATGTAATCACAATAACCGCAGCTTCTATTCAAACGGCAGCCACTACAGCCAGTAACGAAGGCACTATCACAGCAACCGGAAATCTTACTTTCACGATACAATCACACGATTTCGACGTAGGAGACCGCGGTCTAGTTATTAACCACAACGACGGAAGTGCCAAAAAAACATTCTTAGGTTACGATTACAGCGAAGGTAAATGGATGTGTCTCAACAACGCTACTGACACAAACGGAACGTGGTCAGGAACTGTCGGCATTTTAAAGGCGACATTAGAAGGCACCTTAATAGTTACCAGTAACATCGTCATGAACCAATTTATATTAACCGATCTCGCAGAAGGAACAGACCCAACACACTCTATCAGATACGGACAAGTTATAGACAACGCCACAACACTCCTAAGCACTATCGTAACCTCCAGTCTTACAACAGTAGCCACCATAGGAACAGGGACATGGCAGGGGACGCCAGTTGCAGATGCTTATATCGGCGTTATAAGCAGCGCAGATAGAGTAAGAGGTAGTGCAGTAGAATTAGCAACAACTAGCGCTTTAGAAGACAGCACCGGGCTTAGAATAAAGAGCTCCATAGCAGGAGGTTGTCTAGATCTTACTTCGCAAGTTCTTCACGTAAAATATGCTACCAACAGCGCTATAGAAAAACACGTAGCCTCTGATGGCCTACACCTCAAAACAAATTTAGCTGGAACGGGTCTTACCCTAACCAGCTCAGGAGGTAACCAAGTATTATCTGTAGACCCTTCGCAAGCACAAATAACTGCGATAGGAACTTCCGGTGTAAACACAACATTCAGCGGGCCAATATTATCAAACGAAGACTTCAAAGTTAACACTAACAAATTCACAATAGCACATGGAACAGGTAACACACTCATAGACGGAACACTCACCGTTAATGATAATACATCCATAACAGGTTCCAAAACTTTAACAGTCGGCACAGGAGCAACTACACTAGGAGGAATATTAACCGTGACAGGAAACACTACCGTTAACGGAACTACTACTCTTAACGATAATGTATCCGTCACCGGTTCCAAAAC
>CEOP01050251.1_pt1 | contig 12384 bp, 10 predicted proteins | sample 361301 | NCBI WGS metagenome assembly CEOP01 (sample SAMEA2619548, study PRJEB7988) | marine metagenome | biome: marine biome (ENVO:00000447); feature: deep chlorophyll maximum layer (ENVO:xxxxxxxx); material: "saline water (ENVO:00002010), including plankton (ENVO:xxxxxxxx)" | depth 55 m
ACTCCAGCCATTTGCTTGCGGCTGATGCCCCCAATGTCTGCAAATTTTCGGTCTTCAAAGATCAGCAAGTCAGCATCTTTGGCGGCGCTGCAGAAGGATGCCCACGACTCAGGAGTCCAATCATCTACCAAATCCACATGGGTCTTCAATGCTGCAATATATGGTCCAACGGCCTCGATCAATTCAAACAACCCAGCCATCGTTGAACGGTCGGCAGCAAGGCATACCAAACTCTGCTTACGGCATGCGACTTCCATGTACGCCTTGGCCATGTTGTTGGAGGCGGAACTCCATCGTTCTCCCCAAATCGTTGCGGCTTCCATGGCCCAAGGTGAACCGAGCCTGCCCTCAATCCTTGCGGCGTAGAGTTTTGTCAAACAAACATCACCTTCATGATGGACCGCCGCGCCAATCCCTTCATGCGACAGGCGATTTTTCTTGCTGTTCTGTTGCTTTTCATGCCACTTTCAGGGTGTTTGTCCGATGAAGAAAGCGGCGTAGATGGAGACATACAAGCGCCCTACCCTTCTGTCTGGGATCGCCATGAATTGGATTGGAATTGGAGCAGCTCAATTTCTTATGTTCTTGAACCGGGCCCCTACGAAGCCCTTGATGTCCAAGAGGCGACGTTTGAAGTTGATACTTCAGGGGTTTGGGAAACGGGCCCAGCGACATCCAACGTCCACCTTTCCTATTGGCTTCCTTCCAATACACTTGACGGAGAATCAGTCCCAGTCATCGCCGTAATCAGCCCTTATTTTTCATACGGCCAACCAGGCTCGGAAAGTGGCGCAACGAATGTTGTTGGAGCAGGGCGCGGAGACTTCATTTACGAAAATTATGTTCCTCATGGCTATGCCTTCGCCCAAGTTTCCGTATTTGGCACAGAGGAATCGAGCGGTTGTTTTGATTATCGTGGCGAGGGTGAAGGTTGGGGCATCCATGCCGCCGTTGAATGGCTGGGCCAGCAAAATTGGTCCAACGGTAAAGTTGGACTCTACGGCAAGTCATACGAGGGGGCGACGCAGTGGGAGGCAGCAGCTTTGGGCAGCGAGTACCTCGCGACCATCGTTCCGATCTCAGGCACTACAGGCCTCCACCCACTGCTCTACAAGAACGGGAGCGCTGAGGCGCGAAGCCAAGTGATGCACATGAATTATTTCAGCAGCACCGTCGACTATAACGAAGACGATTTTGACAACATTTGCCCCGACATCATCGAAGGATTCTTCGCCGGCCCAGTCACATATGGTGCTGGGGAACTTGACCCCTATATGGCGAATTATTACGACGAGCGAGAACATATTTCCAAGGCCTTGGAGAATTACAACGGGAGCGTCTACTGGGTCCAAGGCATGCAGGATTGGAACGTTGACCCCCACCAAGTATTCCCTTGGTATCAGACCTTCATCGATGAAGGATTTGAGGTCCGGGGAATGCTCGGGCAATGGGAGCATAATTATCCCGATCAATGGACAAAGCACAACAATCAGGATTCCGGATATGGCGGCGAAGCCATCCACAACATGACGCGTTGGGATTGGGGCCAAGACCTCTTTGAATGGTTCGAGTATTACCTCAAAGGCGTTGGACCCCAACCCGAACTCCACGCCCAAATCCAACGAAATGACGGCGAATGGCGAATTGAATCAACATGGCCACCACTTGATGCAGAACCCCTTGAACAACCTCTTGACGCTTGTACACAAAACGGCCAACGCGTTGCAGGGGCAAGCGTTGCAGGTGGCGGAACGATGACCGTCACCTTTGACTGCCCTGCATTGTTTGAAGACCAGGACGCTCACCTCTCAGGATTGTTTAGGCTCCACCTCGATGTCACGGCAGCTATGGACGGCGGGCAAATTTTTGTAGAAATGCAGGATTCTGAAACAAATCTTCGTTTGGGCCATGCAACGATGGACATACGCTACCACCAAGGTGGAAGCGATCCAACAACGGTTCTTCCGGGACAAGATTTGACCATGTTGATGGAATTCCAAGCGATTGACGCCATTCTACCTGCGGGTCACGGTATACGCTTGGTACTCACTGAAACAGGAGAAGATTACCTTGCGCCCGCATGCGGTTTACTTTGCCCAGTCACGGTGAATGGCGGAACGCTCACGGTGGACCACATTTTCAGAGATGAAACCACCGTCCTCCTCACGCCTCAAGGCGAGGATGCGGCAAACAATCAGTGAACAGTGTGGAGCCTTGTCTGAGCAATGGCGCCGCATACAAATCAGCCCACGGGCGACCCAATTCCAATTACTCCCGCGTCCGGCTTTGAAGAAAACCGACGCTGCGCGTAAAGAAAAACAACTATTCGGATGCGCGAAAATTATGCTAAAAAACTTGCATACGAACACAAAGCGCCCACAAAACCGTTCACAATGTGATGACATGATAACTTAAACCAAGCATAAGTTATCAAATGATTATGTAAAAACTATATTAAATGAGCGTATGTTTCATATACCGCCTTGACAGCGAGGCATATGATACTATGATTGACAAAGCAAAGTTAGAGTACATTTGGCTAGATGGCTATGAACCAACGCAAAACATGCGCAGTAAAACCCTCGTGAAAAGTGATTTTTCAGGTGAACTTGAAGACTGCCCCGTATGGTGCTTTGACGGCTCATCAACCCTACAAGCAGAAGGCGGGGCATCCGATTGCCTCCTCCAACCAGTAGCGATTTTTCCAGACCCCCAGCGATTCAATGGCTTCCTGGTAATGTGCGAGGTCATGAATGCTGACGGTACGCCCCACGCAAGCAATGGACGAGCGACCATCGACGACGATGACGAAGACTTTTGGTTTGGGTTTGAGCAAGAATACTTCATCATGGACGTAGAAACCACACTTCCACTGGGCTTCCCAGTTGGGGGATACCCAGGCCCTCAAGGGTTGTATTATTGTTCAGTTGGTGGACGAAATACCCACGGGCGTGCCTTTGTTGAAGAGCATGCGGATCTGTGCCTTGATGCAGGAATCAACTTCGAAGGAATCAACCAAGAAGTTGCTTGTGGACAATGGGAGTTCCAAGTCTTTGCGAAGGGCGCTAAGCGAGCAGGCGACGAATTATGGGTTGCACGCTACCTTCTTGACCGTTTGACCGAGAGTTACGGGTACTACATCGAATACCATCCAAAGCCAGTGAAGGGCGACTGGAATGGCTCAGGGATGCACGCTAATTTCAGCGACGGTAGAATGCGAGACGAGGGTGGAGAAGAACTGTTCAACAAGATCTGTGAAGAATTTGGTAAAAATGTCAAGAAGCATATGGATGTTTATGGTGCTCACAACGAACTTCGCCTCACTGGGCTGCATGAAACGCAATCCATCGACCAGTTTTCATATGGAGTATCAGACCGCGGCGCATCGATTCGTGTTCCAGTCAGCACTGTTGAAGATGGATGGGTTGGGCGCCTTGAAGACCGCCGCCCAGCATCAAATGGAGACCCATACAAAATTGGGTCAGTGATTATCTCCACTACAAAATCGGCTTATTGAGCAAGAGTAGCTTCTTCTGCCTTCCGGGCGCGGACTACGCCAAGTATAACGGCGAGGATGACAATGAGCGTCATTATGTTGGCCACAATCATAGCCAACGACTTGACGAGAATTCCGTAAAGGAGCCATAAGGAAAGCGCAATGAACACCACACCAAAGGTTGGTAGCGAGATACCGTCGTGGCGCCTGTACTTCCAAACTTCAATGATTTGAGGGACCCACGCGATAATCCCGATAACACCGGCTAACAAACCGATGGCTTCTATCCAAGCCTCTGCCACAAGATGTCGGCGATGCTTGTTGTGTTTGAATCCTCTCGTCACCACATTAGGGGCTTGAAGGTGGTTTTGAGAGATTTAAGGCGGCAATGGTTGCCCATGGAACGTCCTCAGGTTCCTTCCGGCCGACCACGTGCATGCGTAACGATTTTCCAAACGGCAAGGTCGCCTTCACATGTTGCTGACCAAAGTGCAATTCTACAACAGACACCTCTTTTGACCACAACGAGAAAAATGAACGGGAGTGAGATGCCGACCCAAGAAGGGGCTTATCGCGCTGCTTTTGCCACTCCGTCAAATCATCTCCCAAGCCCAAGGCAAGAACATCGCCTTTGAGCATAAGTCCCCCATTCAATTCAATCTCGTCCCAGGTTCCAAACCCATCAACAAAATCCAACAGGTCTTGGTTAATGGGCCCCGGGTCTTCTTCTTCCAAGAGTTTGATGAATTCCTTTTCATTTCGGACTTCAGAATTCAAGACCCCGATATTATCTGGCCACTCAAGTTTGGGGTGGGTGAACGCCAACAAGACACGGACCGTAACGGGCTTTTGTTCTGGATGCTTTGTTTTGAACATCTCATGAAGAATACGTGCTTTTCGTTCAATTCGTTGACTCACAGTGCTGTGATTGTGATTTGTTCCATTGTTTCGCTGTTGTATGAATTCTTCCTTTTGATTGATGGTAAAGGAGCCCGACCAGTGCTTCTGTTCTACGACCAGCATTGTACTGCCTCCGACAATAACGAGGTCGATTTCACGTTTTCCACCCTGCTCGATATCAGGAATTCGAACCGATTCAAAGATATTCCAACCGTTCGCTTTACCAGCGGCCCTGCTGATTTTAGCAAGCCGTTGTTCTGCAAGTTCTCCAGCACGATGAATATCATCGGGAGGAAACGAGGCCCTTCTTTGACGCCACCATTTCCAACGCTGCATCCACTTCATACCCTTCACCGTAGAAGTTCATCAACGCTTTCCACAATGAATGTCGGCTGTTGTTCCGCCCCATCTTCCAACATTTTCACATCATCGCGAGTAGCCTCTCCAGACAAGACAAGAATGCCAACCACGCCCGCTCTTGAGGCCATGGCCATGTCCGTATACAACCGGTCTCCAACCATAGCGCAGCGAGCAGGGTCAAGTCCCAACGCTTCGATTTTATGCAGAATCATTCCTGCGTTGGGTTTCCCTGTAATGTGAACTGGATCATGGCCGGTCGTTGCTTTGAACATGGCAAGGTATGCTCCCACGTCCGGAAGACCACCGTCCGGACTCGGACACACCATGTCTGGGTGACTTGCAACCAATGGAATGCCGGCATGCATGTGGATGCTGGCCGTTGAAATTTTTTCATACGTGAGTTCAGTATCGTAGCCGAGAACAACATACTGCGGCGCAGTGCTGGTTGTGTTGATGCCTTGCTCTTCAAGCATGGCCCTCATGCCCTCGGTGCCCACCATCCAAGTCTCCGTAACATTCTCTTTGTTGAGCCAAGCCAACAAATCATGGGTGGAAAGAAGAACGTCTTCTTCTTTGGCTTCCAAACCCAATCCATGTAATTTGTTCAGATATTGTGCCACAGATTTGGAGGAGTTATTGGAGAGAAAGTAACGACGGACGCCACGTTCATTGCAACGCTCAAGGAACTCAGATGCCCCTTCGATAAGGGTCCCTCCAAGGTAGATGGTTCCGTCAAGGTCAAGAAAAACAGCGTCAATATTGTTGAGTTTGGCATCCATGACATTCCCTCAGAACATAAGTGTCTTGAACATAAACCACGGAGAGTGAAGGTTTTCTTGCGCTTCTTTACTGGCGATCATTTCAGTCATCATTTCTTGAATAGCAGGCTTCTTTGAGGCCTTCTTGACAAACCAATTGAGCAACCAGGCTTTCCGACTCATCCGTTGCATTCGGTATGAATTCGTGAGTTCAGGGCCGAGCGCCTCCCAAAGTGCTCGTTGATATTCGGATGGCTTCTTTTTCTGAAGGATGTGCTGAGCCGCCATTTCGCCACTCACAAGTGCATTACCAACGCCTTCTCCGCTGAATGGGTCGACCAATGAAGCCGCATCTCCCACAAGGAAGACTCCGTTAGAAGCTGAACGGCGAGGTTGCATTTCGGCTTTCTTCCGTGGTGAGCCGAATGGCAGCTGCCAGCCTTTTCCGCTCCCCTTAACCATCGTGGCATCAGCAAATCGGTCCTTGAACAACTTGTGATTTGTAATAACGTCCGATTGAAGCGCCTTTAGCTTCATTTTTTGTTTATCCATTTCCGCCATGACCATGCCGATGCCCACATTCACGACCCCCTCTGAAACAGGGAAGAGCCAGAAATATCCTGGTAGAACCGAATCAACAAAGTGTATTTCAATGTCTCCAATTTGAGATTCACATCCTTTCACTCCGGTCCAATATTCCCGGTACCCTCCGCAATAATGCGCTCGGTCGATCATGGGCTCATCATAAGTTTCCTCAAGCATGGATTTTGCAACAGGGCAACGGTAACCCCCCGCTCCGATTAGGTTTGGAGCATGGAAGGTGAATTCTTCACCACCCCTGCCTCCGACGCGAACCACAACTCCGGCCCCATGTCGTGCATCTCCACTGTGGGGACCTGGGTCTGCGCCCCCCTTGCCATCATCGTAGAGAACTTGCCGGACCTCGCCGCCTTGAATGACGGAGCCACCTGCGGCACGAACTGTATCTTGTACTTCGCGAAATAAGAGTGTGTCAAATTGCTTCCTCGGAAGCGCATACCCCGCTTCCAATCGCGCCACATCTTCTTCAGGAAGAGCCACACGAACTTCATGACCTTTTGGAGAAGAGAACATAATTCCAGTTACTCGGAAATGGGCGGTTTGCTCTAAATGCTCTTTCACACCTAAGCTTTTGACATAACTCAACGATTTACCACCAACGGCATCTCCACAGATCTTGTCTCGTGGCCACACGCTTTTTTCAATCAACAAAACACGCTGCCCTCCCATTGCGAGATAGCCTGCTGCGGAGGCGCCACCTGGGCCGCCGCCAACAACGATCGAATCGAACGATGCCCCATTATCTGGCACCTTTCCAGTGTCAATTGGGCTGTCCCATGCGGCCGATTTAACAGCAGACGCTTCGCTCATGACCTTTCCACACAAGGGGCACTCCTTGAGCATATGCTTCTCTCATCAAGATGAACCACCATGCTCTTGACCCAAAGGCTCTACCCAAAGGGCATGGCGAGCGGGGGTGAAGCAGACGAACCGTTAGCGAATCCAACACGGAGGACTGCTGCACTTGTTTTATTGAGTGTTACACTTGTTTGGGGGGCGACCTTCATCTGGATGAAACAAGCTCTCAATGCTCTTGATGGTGAACTCCAAGAGTACGGAACCATCCCAGTTGTCGCCTTTTTGGTAGGTGCTCGTTTTTTCATCGCAACGGTCCTTATTCTCGCCTTCTTTTCCGATGCAAGGGCATCGGTGAAAAACAGAGAACTCTGGAAAGGAGGGGGCGTCTTAGGGGGGCTTATGCTCGTCGGCTTTGTTACTCAAATGGTGGCGCTTGAGGACATCAACCCGTCAACATCAGCCTTTCTCACCTCACTTTATGTCGTCATGACGGCATTACTGAGTGTTCGAATGACGCAACATCCACCTCGAGCAACCTTGTATTGGGGGGTTTTTCTTGCCACATTTGGGGCTGGATTCATTGAGGGCCCACCCCATCTCTCGTGGGGCTGGGGAGAGATTGTAACGGTGATCTCCGCCTTTTTCTTTGCACTTCACATCATTTTCACTCAAAATCTCACTCAAAAATTAGACCCGATCGGCCTTTCCTTAACCTCGTTTGCAGCAGTAAGCGTAGGCGCCCTTCTCATCATGGTGTTCTCGTCAAGAGAGGCACTCGAAATGATTCCCGCAGTCCTCTCGACAAAAGGCGTCCTTGTACCTCTCTTTTTGCTTGGCCTTGGCGGCTCATTCTTCTGCCTCATCGCCCTTAACATGTATCAGCGGCACATGCACCCAGTCCAAGCGGCAATTATCTATGCCTTTGAGCCAGTTTGGGCGACAGTGTTCGGCCTCAGCCTCGGTCTTGTTCCGTGGACATGGTGGATTTTAATCGGCGGGGGCGTCCTCCTTGGCGGCAACCTCTTGGTCGAACTCACGACTCCTAAGGATGAAACCGCCGAAGAGAATGCTTGAAGGCGGCCCGTAATGTGGGAGGGGTGTTGAGGGACATGTCGAAAGAGAATTCGGAACACAATTTTGCCAGTAAAGCGGTTCATAGCGGTACACAACATATTGGCGACGCAGTCAACACCCCTATCTTTCAATCATCTACTTACAAATTGACCGATGAGCGCTATGCTGGTTGGGCGGCTGGTGCTCAACACACGCTTCTTTACGCAAGACTTTCATCGGTCAATTCCGATGCTGTTGCTCAAAAACTTACGGCGCTTGAAGGTGGAGAAGACGCCGAAACATTTGCTTCAGGAATGGCGGCTATTTCAGCAACGATGCTGAGTTTTCTCAATCAGGGCGATCACATCGTTGCAAGTGCTGATGTCTACGGGGGTACATACGGCCTGCTTACTGAAGAACTGACTCGCTATGGAATTGGAGTCAGTATGGCGGACATGCAAGACCCGTCCTCCTATGAGGCGGCCATTCAACCCAACACCAAAATCCTCTACATTGAGACGTTGACGAATCCAGTTCTGAAAGTGTGCGACATTCCTGCCATGGTAGAAATTGGACGAAAACATGGCGTCATGGTCATCATTGACAACACATTCGCCTCTCCTTGGGGTTGCAAACCCTTGGATATGGGAGTTGACCTCGTCATCCATTCCACCACCAAATATCTCGGCGGCCACTCCGATATCATCGGCGGTGCTGTTGTAGGGTCAAAGGAACTGATCGCTCAAATTTTCATGCGCAAAGTCCACTTTGGTGGAAACCCAGACCCTCACGCCTGCTATCTTTTGGAACGCGGTATGCGCACACTTGACGTCCGCATGCCTCGTATTTGTTCAAACGCTGAGACACTTGCTCAGCGTCTTAACTCGCACGGAAGCGTTGACTACGTGCTCCATACGAGCCTTGATTCTCATCCAGATTATGAAGTCGCTCAACGCATCCTTCCAAAGGGTTCGGGGATGATTGCATTTGTTGTGAAGGGCGGGGATGCGGCCGCACTCAAATTTATGCGCGGGCTTGACATGATTTATGAGGCAACAAGCCTCGGAGGCGTTGAATCTCTGATCGAATGTCCGTTTAACTCCAGTCATATGTTCGTGCCTGAGGATGTCCGCCATACTGCCGGAGTCGTTCCCGGATTCGTTCGTCTTAGTATTGGAATTGAAGACGTTGAAGACCTTTGGACGGACATCAGCAACGCCCTTGACACACTTTGAGTTGAGGCGCTAAGAACATCTACGGCTCCGAACGGGAGCCTTAACCCATAACTTGGGCGATGGGATTACGAGCCTGTTAATTTACGAAGAGCAGCGAACGCCTCAGCCCACGCCTCTTGCTGTTCAGAAACATCATCATCCTTTGCAGAAAGAAGCGCTTGGCCAACTTCATGCAAGCGCTGTGTTGCGGGATACCATACGCCCCCCCTGTCTCGAGCAGCGGAGTCAAAGTGCCACTCTTGACCAGTTGAGCGGTTGACGGCAACAAGCCAGGCCCATGCCGCGGCGGACCGGTCAATCGAATCATGGCGTCCAGTGGCTTCTCGCTCCACCGACCCCATCCCGATGGTGAGTCCCTTGACCGTGAGAGAATGTATCATTGCAGCGGGCCCGTCTGTGGAGTCTAAAGAGGGGAAACGTGCTTTTTGCCGTGCCAATTCCATCGCCTTATCGAGGCCTTTGAGGAATTTACCGAAGGGTTTGGGCGAGGTATTTTGTTGCTCCCAAATCGCAGCAGCTTCGTCACCCTCAAGCCCTAGGCCAGCAAGACTTTGTTGCCCATGAGTTTTCCAAAATGCGGTCAATACATCACCACAAGTAACCCCTTCAAAGATTCGAATTCCACCTTCTTCGCGTTGTTCAGAAGCACCTTTTGGTTGGATTCTCAAAGCATCGTTATCTTCGTGAGGATTGGCGATGGCTGCTGCAAGTATGTGGGCGGTCAAGGTACGCTCATCCGGAGAGCCTGCAAAGGGTTCAAGGGTTGCTTGAATGGCTTCAACATCGGTACCCGGCAACCATGATTCCCCAATCAGCAAACCATCTCCAATGCCCTCAAGCGTTGTTGTTTTCATGGCATTGGCCATGACGCCTTCGTTCAACGTTAAGCCTTGCCACGCATCAATAACTCGCTCGATTCCTTCGGTGCTTGCTTTGGGAAGCGGTTTATCCTCAGGCCACCCCTTTGGAAGATAGAATGCTTCTACTGAGAGGATTGAGGGGAGAATTGGTGGGAGCATGGATAGGGCGAGGTGATGGATGAAGGAAGCATCCTTTTTAGAAAACGAATCAAGGGATTTGAAATCAATACCAACAACTGGCCCATGGCGAAATCTAAGCGTGACAAACCCTTCCTCGCCACCCCTTCCTTGAACAACATCGCTCGCATTCAGTTGTTCTGTTACCCAAACTGAAACCCCATCGATGGTTGTTTTGGTCATTTCAAAACGGGAACGCTTCAACACATCTTCAAGCCATTCTTCTGGAGGGTTTGGATTGGGGCCAGTACAGACAAAACCTCCTTCCCAACTGAAGAAATACATGCCCCTTTTGGCGTGTTCCTCCCAAGGGAGCATGCGAAGTGTAAGGTTTGAGAAATTTTGAATCCCAGCAAGATACCCAGGTTTCCCATCACCTCTGCGAACATAGGAGGCAGAGCCAAATGAACTTGAGTTGAATTGCCCAACCAGCGTAAATTGCTCGTCGTGAGATGCGTGTAACGAACCTGCGAATGCCTTTGCAACGGGGTCGCCACGTTTGGCCATCATACGCTTTGTGAGCCAACCAAGGTCGTCCTTTTTCTTGATGATTCGTTCAATTTCTCTGAGCGTTTTTGTTACGGGGTCCGTGCGCCCCCAACTCAATTTGCCCTGAAACGTCATGGCTGGGAGGTGGCTGCGTGGATGTTCGTGAAATTGGTGGAGTTGACGGGCGAGCTTCTTGGCCGTAGCTTCGTTGGCTTGTTTGGTACCCCGCATCTTCATGCGTTGCTTTTTTTGCCCGGGAAATTCGACTTTGGATGGTGCCGCCATGTTACTCCCCAAACGAACGGGGAAGGCTTGAGTGTTTGAGCCCTTCTCTCCCCACTCTTCTTTTTGAAAAGCACTATCTAAGGGCACACGTACCGGAGTACATGGTCACTGCAACCCTTCTTGGCACTGCTCAAGATGGTGGACGCCCTCAAGCGGGGTGTCAACGTCCATGTTGCAACAACCTTGCTCCGACCGAACACCGATTCCCAGTGAGTCTTGGCGTGGTCGATGAGAAAAACAACGGACACCTTATTGACACAACCCGCCACCTTGCAGGGCAACTCTCAATTTGGAAGCACCCGCCCCTTTCCTCGATATTGTTAACGCACGCCCATTTCGGACACGTCGATGGTTTGGGTCTTCTCGGAAAAGAAACCATGAATGCCAAAGGCCTTGACCTCCATGTTTCATCATCGATGTTTCAGTTGATGGAACAAACTCCCCAATGGGCACTCATGCTCAAACAAGGAGTTTTCTGTGAACGGGTATTCAAGCACGGAGATGCGATTGTCTCGGAAAACGGCCTCAAGATCGAATCCGTGAATGTACCTCACAGGGCGGAACTGTCTGACATGCACGCATTTGTTGTAAGAGGACCAAATCGCTCCCTCCTCTACCTCCCAGATCATGACGATTGGAACAGCACATTGACTCGTCATCAGAGCCAAACGATACGTGAATGGCTTGGCCGCTTAGAAGTTGATATTGCATTGATTGACGGAACATTTTGGGACGCCAACGAACTCCCGCCAGAACGACAAAACAACGTCCCACACCCCCCTGTTAGCGAGACACTGGAGTTGCTTGGAGATAGAAAAGAAGGCGACCCCGAGATTTATTTCATACATCTTAACCACACCAACCCTCTCCACGATGAGACAAGCAGTGCTTATGCAACGGTTGTTTCAATGGGCTGGGAAGTAGCCAAACAGGGCATGGAATTTGAGTTGTAAACAACTGCCTTCAAATCATGGTGAGGGTGTAGTCAAGAGAGATCAACTCCCACAGATAAGTTACTTCTTCCCCGTCATCATTTGTCTCTCTGAAAGGATCAATACAATCGCCCTTGTTGACATTAACAGAGATCTGCAGATAATGTTCTCCGAATCCGAGATAATCCTCATTCTCTAACATTCCAATGACCTCAGCCTCGCTCATGTTTGAGACGGTTGTTCCGATGATGCTGGAATTGTACCACAAGATTTCCACAACCTCTCCTGTATTCACTTCTTCAGTGGCATGCAAATCAGAATACATCAAATGGCCGGACACACTGTCTTCTTCAGACCCACATCCGGCGGGAGATTGTTCATCATCACTGTAGGTTAGAGTGGCCCTTACGCCAACAATGTTCAGATCCGAGAATTCACCAC
>CEOP01034813.1_pt1 | contig 12378 bp, 9 predicted proteins | sample 361301 | NCBI WGS metagenome assembly CEOP01 (sample SAMEA2619548, study PRJEB7988) | marine metagenome | biome: marine biome (ENVO:00000447); feature: deep chlorophyll maximum layer (ENVO:xxxxxxxx); material: "saline water (ENVO:00002010), including plankton (ENVO:xxxxxxxx)" | depth 55 m
CAAAAATAATTTTAAAGAACATTACGTGGTACACAGAATGGTACACAAAGGGAAAAAAAGGTTGATTTAAAAAACTAACTCCTTGATTATCAAGGAGTTAGCAAGTGGTCCCACCAGGACTCGAACCTGGGACCAACTGATTATGAGTCAGCTACTCTAACCAACTGAGCTATAGGACCAAAGTTAATAATAACAAATCTTTCAAGGGTTTTTATCATTTTAAAACATATACCAAAAATGATAATTTATAAAATAGATAAAAACAAGTTCCTCTTAAAATGTCAATTAACGAGCCGTAAAAGTATAATAAAAATTAATTCTGAACAATATAATTCTTGCATGTCATTTATTAGGTGATAAATTAAATTTGCAAGTAATCTAATAATATTTTTGATCTATATTTGAAAATAAAATTTTTACGATGAAGGCTTTTTCCTATTCAGTTTTAATCTTTTTATCTAGCTTTTTTATACTAATTAGTTGTTCATCCGAAGAAGATCCTAATACTTTATTAAATACTATTCAAGAAAATCAAGATGAATCAAATATTGACACATCACCTGTTGTTGAACAAAATCCAAATACCACTGAGCCCACAAATTTTCAATTCGAGTACAACCTTCACTCTAGTTTAGACGATTTTAGCTTTTATAAAGATTCAATCCCATCAATTTTATCAAGATTAAGTGAAATGATGCCCATGGAGCCATATAACATTGGGAATAATGAAATTAACGGCGTTTCTGTTTATTCTTGGTTAGCTGGTGAATCAAAACCTTATTTATCTATAATTGGAGACACAGACCAATGCATTTGTGGTGTTATAAACAATAAGCTTGTGATGTCTCTTCAGTTACAAGAAGGAGATTTTAATGAAGGAGCTAATTTTAAATATGCTTTATTGGCTCATGAATTTTTTCATGTTTATCAATATTTTCTATCTCAAGGTATAGATATGGGTGTTTTTTGGTTAATTGAAGGACAAGCTGCAATAATAGAATCATTGTATGTAAAAGAATATTTAAATGATTCGAATTACCTATTAGGATTTTTAGATAACGATTTTAATGAAGGAATACAAAATGTGGAGAGTTATGAATCCTATGAAGGTTTCTTTTCAGCTGTGGGACAATATGGAGATATTTCAATATTTATGAATTTATCATTGTTAAAAATTCTTCAAGAACAAGGATATTCTGAAAAAGATTCTTTTAAAATTCTTTTTGAGAGTTATTGGCAGTCTGACCCAAGTGATTCTAATTGGCAGTCAAAGTTTCAGGAAGTTTTTGGTTTAACTATTAACGATTTTTATTTGAAATTGAATGATTATAAAGAAAACCCAGATGATTTAATTCCAAATATTTCCCTCAGTGAGATTTTCACAAATTAAATACGTTTCTTTCTTTAATTGTAATTAAAATTATAATTATTAAAATTTATGATTAATGTTTCAAAATTTTAAAAAACAAGTATTTTCTTATAACTCTATTGACATTAATTATGTAATTAATGGTTCAGGCCCTCCATTATTATTACTTCATGGATATCCTCAAACTTATTTTATTTGGCATAAAATAGCTTCTGAACTGAGCAAAAAATACACAGTTGTAGCCAGTGATCTCAGAGGTTATGGGGACAGTAGTAAACCAAACTCAGATAAAATACATGAATCTTATTCTAAAAGAGAAATGGCTAAAGACCAAGTTAAATTAATGAAGTCTTTAGGTTTTGATAGTTTTTTAGTGGCTGGACATGACAGAGGAGGTAGAGTTGGACATCGTATGGCATTAGATTATCCCAGCGTTATAGAAAAACTAGTTGTGATGGATATTGCACCTACCTATACAATGTACAATACAACTGACATGGATTTTGCAAAATCCTATTATCATTGGTTTTTTTTAATTCAACCTGAAAATATTCCAGAAAATATGATAGGTGCAGATCCTTATTTTTATTTAGATAAAAAATTTAAACAATGGGGAAAAGATAGCGATGCAATTACAAAAACTGCATTTTCAGAATATCTTCGCTGTTTTACTCCCGAGACAATAAAGGCAAGTTGTGAGGATTACCGAGCATCTGCATCTATTGACTTAGAGCATGATCAAATCGACATCGACAATAAGAATAAAATAGAATGTCCATTTATGGTTATTTGGGGAGATAAAGGTTATGTTGGAAATAAATACGATATTGTTACCGAATGGAAAAAATTTGCAAAAGAGGTAGTTGGACACGGTCTACCTTGCGGTCATTATTTGCCAGAAGAAGCTCCAAATGAAACTTTAGAGGCATTAGTCTCTTTTCTTTAGCTTAAAATTAAATGTTGAATAAATGAATACTTATAAAATTGCTACTATTCCTGGAGATGGAATAGGTAAAGAAGTCATTCCAGAATCGTTGCAAGTTTTAGATATAATTGCTGCTAAATGTGGCTTCCAAATTAAATATAAAAACTTTGACTATTCCTGTGAATATTTCAAGAAATATGGAAAGATGATGCCCGAAGACGGGTTAGATAGACTAAGGGACAGTGATAGTATTTTTTTAGGTGCAGTAGGTTATCCAGGAGTTCCTGATCATGTTTCATTATGGGGCTTATTAATCCCTATTAGAAGAAATTTTCAACAATATGTAAATTTAAGACCAGTCAGATTATTAAAAGGAATAGAATCTCCTTTAAAAAATCCAGGAATTATTGATTTTTATATCGTTAGAGAAAATAATGAAGGAGAATATTCATCTATCGGTGGACGTTTAAATGATGGGTCTCCAGATGAAATAGCTGTTCAAGAAAGTATTTTCACAAGAAGAGGGGTTGATAGAGTTATGAAGTATGCCTTTGAATTGGCTAGTAAAAGGCGATATAAATTAACTAGTGCAACCAAATCTAATGGTATAATCCACACTATGCCATACTGGGATGAGCGATTTAAAGCAATGTCTGAAAAATTTCCTAAGGTCTTAACTGACCAATTTCATATTGACATCCTTGCGGCACATTTTGTTCAAAAGCCTGATAAGTTTGATGTGGTAGTAGCAAGTAATTTATTCGGAGATATTTTATCAGATCTTGGTCCTGCAGTAGTTGGAGGGATGGGAATTGCTCCAGGGGCTAATATTAATCCCGAAAAGGAGTTCCCAAGTATGTTTGAGCCTGTGCATGGGAGTGCGCCTGATATAGCAGGGGGGAAAATAGCAAATCCAATTGCATGTATTTGGACAGCTTCAATGATGTTAGATCATTTAGGGGAAAAAGAAGGGGCTAAGTTAATACTAAATGCAATTCAAGAAATTATTTCAAATGGCAGGGTTCTAACGAAAGATTTAGGTGGAAATTCCAATACTCAAGAAGTTACTAATGCAATTATTCATAAAATTAAAAATCTTTAACTTTAATAGGTTCAAAAAAATATACTAATAACATAGTTCATTTTTTTACTATCGGAAATCTTATCTGGGATGGATATAATTTAGAATGATGAATTTGGTTTAATGCAATTACACCTTTTTTTTCATCGTAATTATCTCCACCTGTATTTAAATTTCTTGCAAATCTTGGAAAATTACTACTCGACACTTCTATTCTAATTTTATGACCCTTTTTAAAATAATTACTTGTGGACATTGGTGTTAGGCTTACCTTGTAAACTTCACCTTTGTCCATAAAAACTTCTTTTTCATAACCACTCCTGTATCTTACTCTTTGAATTGTTTCGTCTAAATTGTATGCCCTCCCATCAGGATATACGTCAATTAGTTTGATGGTAAGATCAGTATCCTTCACATCTGAAGAAAGGTAAAGATCTGCCTCAATAAACCCTGAAACTTCAAATCCTTCTTCTAACTCATCAGAAGTGTAAACTAATATATCTGCTCGTGTTTCCATTTTTCTTTGATCAAATGATCCTCCTTGAACAGCATTTCCAGTACAGCAAACTCCTCCCCCATATGATTGAACGGGGTTGAAAGGGTCATAAACAAATGAATCGTTGTAATTATCATTTACGGGCTTTTTTGTAGAAAGTTTACCGTCACCATACATAGTGTTTGCGTTCCCTTTACTGTTTAAAAAGTAGGTTTCATATACTACTTCAGAGGGAGGCCATGATTCAGATTGTTGCCACTTATTTATTCCCATTGTATAATACTGAACTCTTGGTATTTTATTTCTAAACAGATTATTTTTACCCTTTAATAAATAATCAAACCACATAAATATTTGCTCGTCATAATTTAGTCTTGCATCTCCAACATTTAATTCTCCAACAATTGTCTCTTCTTTTGCTCTTTTGAACCCACAGTGAAGAGTTGGAGCTATAACCAAATATTGATTGTCTCGAATATTTTTATTCTTTGAATTTTTTCTTACATGATTAAAAAGTTCAATATTTGGGCTAGTTGAAACATCATACCAAGAAACAAACCAAAAGCTTGGTACTCCAAATTCCATGTTGTCATGATAAAGACCACCTTGATACCATTCATTATCGTTAGGCTTTCTCTTTATCATTTTATCAAAAATTTCTTTTTTCCCGTTAAGATTACTCAGAAGATCTGTTAGCGGAAGATGTTTAAATGATTCTGCCCAGTCAACTGGCGGGTTTTCTGGTGCTAAATCGTAAAATCTAGAAATCCTTATTAAATCTTCCTGAGTAGCCCCTGGAGGTATTCTTGGCTTAAACTTATCTTGCTCTACACCATATAGCCACGAGGCAAATAATAATTGTTCTACACCCCCACGATACCAATTACCCTGTTCATGATATTTTCCCACTCGACCAACTCCAGCTCCAAAACCTTGAGGAACCATTGCCGCATGAGCAGGATGGTTTAATGATGCAACCCCCATCTGCCATTCTGCAGTTGATGAACATCCCAATGTGCCAATTTTTCCATTTGACCAACTCTGACTACTGAGCCAAGTAAAAGCATCATATCCATCCGTTAAAGGAACACCAAGAATATCCCATTCTCCTTCAGAAAAATACCTTCCTCTTTCATTTTGAACCACATAGGCATAACCCTTTTGAACCATTTCATATGCCTGATTTAAGGTTCTAGTTCTTTCTTTCCCATCACCCCATGAGTTAAAATTGTATGGAGTTCTAGAAAAAATAATAGGAACTTTTTCATCAGTTCTAGGTCTATAGATATTTGAAGAAAGTCTAATACCATCTCTCATAGGCATCATTACCTTTTCATCAATAATTGCAATTTCATTTAATTTCTTTCTAATATTATCTTGAGAATAAGTACTAAAACAGATAAAAAATATTATTGTTTTTATAAAAAAGAATCTATTGTTCATGTTTTTTTATTTAAAGTTAGTGAATCATTTGGCAAAGAAAACAGTATTAATCAAAAGCATTTTTTAATTCATTTTTTGTTACTTTTCCTAATGTGTTTCGGGGTAGCTCTTTTTGAATAATATATTTTCTTGGAATTTTATATGATGGCAAAAATTCTTTTAACCATAACTTCAAATCATTAAAATTGATTTTTTTTTCATAAATAATTAAGCTTGCCGCTACGATTTCTCCCCATTCGCTATCTGGTAACCCTATTACTGCACACTCTTTAATGTTAGGATTAGTTCTCAACACATCTTCAATTTCTAAGGCAGAAATTTTGTATCCACCTGATTTAATAATATCAACCGAATCTCTACCTAAAATTTTATACATTCCATTATTCAAAATAGCAATGTCACCTGATTTAAACCAACCATCTTGATATGATTCAAAAGTTTCGTTTGGTTTATTCCAATATTCTTTAAAAACATTAGGGCCCTTAATCTGAATTTCCCCAGAATCTCCAATATTCTTAATCTCATTTCCATTTGAATCAGCTAATCTTACTTGTACGCCTGGTAAAGGAAGACCTACATGCCCGGGTCTTCTTTCGCCCTCATAAGAATTAGAGAGAGCCATTCCTATTTCAGTCATTCCGTATCGTTCCAGTAAAATATGAGATGTGATTTCTTTCCATTTTTCTAGAACTGAAACAGGTAGGGCTGCAGACCCAGAAACCATTAATCGTAATTTTTTAACTCCCTTCGAGAGTAATAATTTTTCATCTTTTGAAGAAGATTCCCAAAAATCTATAAGTTTAAAATAGATTGTTGGTACTGCCATGAACAAAGTTAATTCAGAAGAAGATATTTTATCCCATACTTCTTTGGAATCAAACTTTGGTAAAAACTCACAACAAGCTCCTGACCATAGAGCACAGCCTAATACATTAATTATTCCATGAATATGATGAAGAGGTAAAATATTTAATATATGATCATTTGATTGCCATTTCCATGCCTCAACCAGCGATTCTATTTGGAATTGAATATTTTTATGAGTTGTTACAACACCTTTTGGCAAACTTGTTGTACCGCTAGTATATAAAATCATTGCTCTTCTTTCAATTGAAATTTCGGGTAATTCTAAAAAAGTTGAGCCAATTATTTCTTCGATTAATATCAATCTAATTTTTAATTTTTTAGATAATGGTTTCAGAAGGTTCTTAAATGATTTTGAAATTATGAGCGTGGAGGCTTCAGAATCTTCAATTACATATTTTAATGATGGGAGTGGATGAAGCGAACAAAGTGGAACGGCAACACCTCCAGCTCTCCATATAGCCCATTGAGTTGCAACATATTCAAAACTTGGATTAATTAGAAAAACCACACGAGCTTCAAACAGATCTTTTTCTCCATTTAAAATATTGGAAGCTATAATCCTAGATTTGCTTAGGAGTTGATCAAAAGAAAATTGAGATTGATTTGAAATAATCGCAGTTCTCTCTGAATAACTATATGCTTTGTTTATGAGTTCAATCATAATTTACTTTAGTACTACTCAAAGTTAAAAATCTTGATCAAATAAAGTGTCTATTAGATACTAAGTTAATAGAGCTTTTGAATTATATTGCGTCTAGGCGAAATAACTAAATATAGATGGATAAAGAATACTTCAAAAAAATTAGAATTTTAGATGGTGGTATGGGTCAAGAATTACTTGCAAGAGGTCTTGATATAAATGGAACATTGTGGAGTGCGAATGCTTTACTAAATAAAAAATTTCATAAGCTTGTTTTGGAAACACATCTGGATTTTATAAATGCTGGAGCTGAAGTTATTGTAACGACAACCTTCAGTTCAAAAAGAATAAGGCTTCGAGAAAATAATATAGAAGATAAATTTGAATATTTAAATAAAAAAGCTGGAGAAATCGCACAAAGTGCAAAGAAACTAAATCCGCATATCTTAATAGCCGGAGGTCTTCCTCCTCAAAATTTAGTATATGAAGCCGATAAAAGACCTGATAATGAAATTAAAAACAATTTTTTTGATCAAGCGAAGTTACTTGATCCATATGTGGATTTTTTTTACTTGGATGTTTATAGTAGTGTAAAAGAATTTAAGCTTTCAATTGAAGCAATAAAATCGTTTAATAAACCCTATTTGATTGGAGCACATATTTCAGAGGGGGTTAGACTCCCAAGTGGTGAGAAAATTTCTGATATAATGACTGAAATTGATCATAAAAATTTAATTGGAATAATGCTTTCTTGTATTTCTCCAGAAAATTTTGAGTTGAATCTCAATGAAATAAAAAGCTTAGGTGTTCCATTTGGATTTAAACTAAATGGTTTTAAACTTACAAATCCAAAATCTGGATATGCTAATAATTATTCGAAAAGTAAAACTGGAAATCCAAATGAATTTCTGGGAAAAAGGGAAGATTTAACTCCAAAAAAACTTGCTGAATTTGCCAAGAAATTTAAAGAAGCTGGAGCAACTATTTTGGGAGGATGTTGTGAAACTAAACCAAGTCATATTATGGAAATAGCAAAATTAAAATAATTAGCACTTTGCATTGTAAGCTTGATTCATTTTTTAATTATCTTCGATAAAAAACATTTTAATTTTGAAAAACAAGTACTTATTAGTAGTTGCAATATTATTTTTTTACAATAATTTGTTTTCTCAAACTATAATAGATACCGAATCTAGTTTAAAAAAAATAGACTCTACTTTTCATGCCTTTGCAAGTTTTATGGGTGATAAGAAAACAGGTAATTTTGACCTTTCTTTTTTAAGAGCAGATTTAACTATTGGTTCAAGGGTCAAAAATGATCTTTTGAGGCTAACTTTTTCTCACTCCTCAACTAAATTCAATGGAAATAATTTTGACAAAAGCACGAATCTTCAATTTAGATGGAATAAGATCCTAAACGAAGACCATAGCTTGTTTTTATTTCTTCAAACAGGAGAAAGTGCAAGATCCTTTATAGACGAAAGGACTTTGTTTGGTGTTGGGCTAAGGCAACATCTCTACAAAAAAGATAAAAACTATTTTGATATCGCAGTTGGACCATTTTATGAGTATGAAGCATACCCTGCGTATAGTTTTGAAAATATTGACTATGATCCATCTAGTCAGAAAACTACTCGAATTTCATTTAATATATTTTCTTCTGTTAAACTTTTTGAAAACGTAACCTCGTCAACTACTATATATTCTCAATGGAGATACAATGACATAGGAGACGTTAGGGTTTTTGGAAATCAATATCTTCGATTTAAAATCAACGAAAAGTTAAGTACTTATGTTAGATATGTTGTACGGTATCGCTCTATTAATTATATTAAACGATTGAAAAATGATACTGACTTTATGTACGGACTTGAAATAGATATATAATTATGGAAAAAAGAAAGAATGTAGAAGATATTTGGGAGATTATAGTTTATAATTATGATCAAATAAGGTATGCTGAAATTAAGTCAAGTGTTGTAATTTCAGTATATAGTCTGTTTTTTACGGCAGCATATACAATTGATGTATTAGATGATGAAAATGTTTACAGCTTGTCATTCATAACTTTTTGGGATTACTTTATTCTTATTTTCTTACTTCCGGGAATTTATTTTACACTTTTATCTTTTTCTTCATGTGTTCGATGTTTTCTCCCCAGGCTAAAACAATCCGCCATGAAATCCCCATTATTCTTTGGAGATATTGCCATGGATAACAAAGATTTTTCTGAGTATTATTCAAAATTCAAATCGCTTAGAGCAGATCCTGAGGAGTATCAAAAACATTTGGCTCATATGGCATATGTTACAGGAAACATAGCTTTTACAAAATTCATACATGTAAACACAGCAATAAAATCTTTAATCAAATCAGTAGTCTTTTTTATTTCATATATATTAAGCCTATACATTACTCAACTATTTTAATTTAATATAAAACAATGAAAAAATTAATCTTAATATTAGTATCGACTTTAACCATAATCTCTTGTTCTGAAACTATAGAAGCTGAAAGAATCCCCTGGACCTCAACTTCTGAGGAAGCAAAAGTTTTATTTGAAGAGTTTCTAACAAATATCGAAAGACGTCAATGGGATCCTAAAATTCAAGAAGCTCTTTTTGACTCTATTGCTAAGCTAGACCCCAATTTTTTCGTTCCTAAGCTATTTAATAATTTTAAGGACGGTGAAGAAAGAAGAGCCTTAGTTAGACTTGCTTATGAAAATAAAGATAAAGTAAGTGATCTAGAATCTAGATTTATAGAATCTAATTTTGAAAGAAGAATCAACGGAAGCATAGTAAAACAAGATCAAATTATGGATGCAATTATTGCTGACTATCCTCAATATTATCAGCTCAGAATCTGGTCAGGTGATATAAAAAATAGTCTTGATGTAAAATCTTGTGAAAAAAGGTGGGAAGAAGCACTTGAAATTAATCCTAACTCATTTGAAGCCTATGTCAATTTAGCATTTTTACACTTTCCAACAGGTAATAACTTTTCTATGTTAGCTTCAGATGAACGTGATTTAACAAAAGCTGAAACTCTTTTAAATAAAGCTAAAAAAATTCTTCCACAAAGTTCAAGACCTTCAAGGTTTTTAGGTAATGTTTATCGAGCTCAAAGTGAATTTGAAAAAGCTCTTGCTTCATATAAAGAATCTCTTGAAATTATTAAAGAATATGAAACTGGAGATCAAAGTGATCCATATGCAAATTCACTACTAATGGTAGGTCATGTTTACACGTTTCAGGGTGAATATGACAAGGCCAGAAATTATTACGATGATGCTATTAAAATTTCTAATGAGTATTGGAAAGTTTCAGTTGGCGAACTAAAGTCACATACATATATGTATCAAAAAGATTTTGCTGGAGCTTTATATGTCCTCTCTGAAATTCAAGATCAAATTAAAAAATTTGACCTTGATACTGTTACAAAAATAAACTACACGATTTGGATGGAGTCTGCAAAGTTCAGGGCCTTGGGTCACAGTCAAAAACAAGATGAAACAATAGCTTCATCTCAAAAAATAAAAGAATTACGCTCTAATCGTTCTGAATTCTTATTAGCTAATGCTTTTGATGATAATGAAAAAGAACGAATCTTAAGTAATCTTTCTAATTCAAACATGGAGTTAGATATTTGGTATAATATTTTATTTGGAAATTATGATACGGCAAGATCTCAAATTAATGATTATAGCTCCATGGCAAAGAAAGAACTTGAATTTGACCCTAACGCAATGAATAGTTTCTATAAATTTTCAGGATATTTAAATTTAATGGAAGGAAACCCTCAAAAGTCCATTGATCAATATTCAAATCTCTCTAAAGTAGAAATGACAGGAGACAGTTATCACTCATATTTTCTTGCTTTGGCAAAAAAAGCTATTGGTGAAGAAGAGGAAAGCAAAGAAATGTTTGTAGCTCTAGCCAATGACAATTTCGCTACCTGGCAAAATTCAATAATCAAAAACCTGGCTAAAGCTCAAATTAAAACTAACCTCTAAATAATAAAGTTAACAATGAAAAGTTTCCTTATTGCCGTGTTTTTTGTTGTTTTTTCTCATGTATTAAACGCCCAAACCAAAACTATAGAGTTTTCGCTAAGTTCAGACAATGTCTCAGATGTAGCACTTCAAAGTAACGGTCTTTTATGGGTAGCTACCGATGAAGGTCTTCATGTATTTTATGATAATGAAAATCATGTCTTTTATTCTAATATTCAAGACTCGTTAAGTATCTTGAACTCGAAGGTTGACGCTTTAACAATAACTTCAAATGATGATCTTATTGCCTTAACTCAAGACGGTTTGAGTGTGTTTAATTCTGATGAGTTTAATTTTAAACAGATAAAATTAGCCTCCAATCCAGTCTCAATAGTTGAGGATTCTCTAGAAAACAAATTTTGGGTGGCGACTGAAAATTCTGGCTATTATGTAATTGATTCTCAACTAAATTTAGAAGCTCATTATACTTTTGATCCCTTGAGTCCCTTATCAATTTCTACATCTAAATTTGAAGATAATGATGAAAGTAAAATCATTTTTTCTGACTCTAATGTTTTTATTGCTACTAATAATGGGTTTAATGTTTTTAATAAAAAACTTAAAACTTTTAAAAGGTATTTTAAGGGAAAAACATCAAAACTCACAAGTAATAAAATCGTTGGAATTGAAGAATATGAAAATAAATTATTTATTGCCAGTGAAAATGAATTGGTTGTTTTCAACAAAGAGACTTCAAATTTTGAAAATGTTACTAATTTTTCTTCCCCGATAGAATCTATATTATCGGTACCTAATAGACAATTTTTTTTAAGATCTTCAGATGCTGATTATGAAATCTCTCTTGGTTCGGACGGTCTAAAACTCAATCGACAAATTAACAACTCTATTCCCAATAGTACAAAAGTGACTAACAATGGAAATAATTTTTTGTTTTGGAACAAAGGATCTTCTAATATTATTCAAACTGATTTTAATTTCTTAAACAAAACAACTATTAATACTGACGGAATCATAAATTCTGTTAATGCTGATTCCAATACTGTTTATTTCGGAACAAACGCTGGGGTTGAAAAATTAGAAAACGAAAATGTATCCGTAAGTTCATTTGAGCTTTTTAATAAATCAGATTTTTTCTATGTTTTTGAAAATTATTACGTAAATATTTATAACAATACAATTGAAATAAAAGATTTAAGTAAAAAACAGATCTATAAAAAATCTTATCCTTTTAATTTTTCAGAAATGTCATTTGAAACTGATAAAGAGTTCATTTTTATCGGAAGAGAAAAACTTTTTGTTTTTGATATTAATAGGAAATCTTTCGCTAATGTAATGACTGAAAATTTACTTAAGGGAAATAAAATTGATAATTTAAAAAGTATTGATGGCCTTTTGTATGCTTCTCATGATAATGGACTAATTGAAATTCCTAAATCAATACTGATTAAGCAAGAGGAAAGGTCAAAAATAATATTTTATGATTACAATGAGCTTCTAAACAGTAAGGTGCCTAGAGGATTTGTTGATATTGAAAAAATAGGT
>CEOP01024205.1_pt1 | contig 12365 bp, 11 predicted proteins | sample 361301 | NCBI WGS metagenome assembly CEOP01 (sample SAMEA2619548, study PRJEB7988) | marine metagenome | biome: marine biome (ENVO:00000447); feature: deep chlorophyll maximum layer (ENVO:xxxxxxxx); material: "saline water (ENVO:00002010), including plankton (ENVO:xxxxxxxx)" | depth 55 m
GAGGCAGCCAAACGTATAGCTGAGGCCGCCGATCCTATTCGCGATGCGCGGTTGCGTGCCACAGCCCTCAAGGATTTGCTCGAATCAGATGATTTGGTGCCAGCCATCATTGCCAGATTGGGCATCGTTCGGGCTGCTTTGGAAGGGCACGGTGGTGGGGTGAAGGTTGAGATGGCCACAGCAGATGAGAAAGGTGTTGATTTGGTCATCAATTTGGATGGCGCCTGTATCGCCTGTGGCGCAGCACCGGGTACACTGCAAGGGATTCAGAATGATCTCCTCGCGACCGGAGAGGTTTGGCGAATCAGATTCAGCGAGAGTCTACTCGACACCTTCGATGAACTCGGCAGGGAGTTCGTTCTCAAACATGGAAACGTCACGTTCGTTTGAACGCAGGTCCCTTTCTTCGAGTGTCTCCACCATCGTTTGCTTGAACCAATTCACCAGTACTCAAATCCATCGCAGTCAGCCATCCTGAAGCAGAATCACATGCGCCAGTATCAATCCCAAACCAGAGTGGTCGACCATCCTTTAATCGATCAGCACTCAGCCCAATTTCTCCAATTGGTTGACCCAAGACAGTATGGGTGATACTGTGCCCAACAACCACAGCTCTTTCTGGATCGACAGGTTTCTTCGCATCGTGGAAGACGTTTCGAATCCACAACAATTCCTTTTCCTCTTGTTCATCCAATGATTTGCTTGGGTCCAATCCCGCATGAACGAGAACCCAATCATCTAAGACGAGCATGTGGGGCATTTTTGCCATCCACCGTAAATCACGAATCCAATCTTCTTCGTTCAACTCTTGTTCGGAATTGGCGTAACTATCGAGGCACTGTTTACCGCCACTAGCCAACCAATCAAGATTGGGCGACCAATATTGATCTTCATCTGAAAATCCCAACAAAGCCCAGTATTCGTGATTGCCCCGGATGACGAATGTATCTCCTCTTTCCTTGGCGATCCGAATCACCATTCTTGAATCAGGACCACGATCGATGAGGTCACCTAACAATACGATTCTGTCTCCTGGATTCGGACTGATTTCCGAGATCAGATTCTCCAATGCATCAGAGTGGCCATGCACATCTCCAATCACCCAAACACGATCGCCTCTATTGAGTGCATTCTGCAGTTCAATCTCTGCATCAGAATCACGAATAATTTCAGCCATTTTACTCCAATGATAAGTTGTACTTGGTAGTATTTGAACCCTATGAAAATAGATGGGTTGACAAGTCGGGCCTCCCTCACAAGTCCATGGCCGACGCCAAGCTTTCCGATATTGTTGAGGAGGTTTCCTCAGAGGATGGTGTTCGCACGGTGAAAGTGGAAATCACACACAAACATGAGGATCGCTCTTCTGCGACCACATGGGCGATTGCGATTGGTGTCGTGCTGATTTTGGGCATCGGCCTGTTCTATATCGCCGACAATTCAGATGGCCTATTGCCAGGTGAAGATTCAGTCGTAGGCAATTGTGCGGATGGTATTGACAATGACAATGACAATCTCGTCGATCAGAACGATCCGGGTTGTCGCCCCAACGGAGTCTATGACAAAGAGAGCTTCGAAAGCACCTCCTAATCCATCCGAATGGATGAAAGCCATGGGCGGGCCGCCCTGTCTTGATGACACACGGGCCGACACCGTGCCGAGAAGGCGACCACGGTAAATTTGAGATCACCGACCGTGATGGTTGGGCACGCCTCGGCAAGCTTCATTCATCGACTCATATCCTAAACACGCCATGCCTTCTTCCAGTCATCAATCCCAATATACGTACTGTCGAACCACGCGAAATGTGGGAGAAATACGGCTTTGAAGCCTTGATTACGAATTCGTATGTGATTTGGAAACACGAGCCGTTGAAAGAACAGGCTCTGGCAGATGGTGTTCACAAGTTGCTCGATTATCCCGGCCTAATCATGACCGATTCAGGCACCTTCCAGAACTACATCTATGGGGATGTGGAAGTTGGTGTTGAAGAAATTGTCAATTTCCAGAGGGAAATAGGAGTGGATATCGCGACCATGCTCGATGTATTCGGGACTCCAGATATGACAAAAGAAGAGGTTGAAGATGCGGTGAATGAGACGATTTCCCGCTCAGCAGCCTCTCTGGATGCGGCTGGCGAGACGATGCTCAATGGCCCGATTCAAGGTGGAATTTTTGCCGACTTGAGAAAGCAAAGTGCAGACGGAATGGGTGGGCATGAATTTTCAGTTCATCCAATCGGGGGGATTGTTCCTTTGATGGAACGCCAGCGCTATCGTGAATTGGTCGAAATCATTCTCGCATGTCGGGAACACATTCCTTGGAACCGTCCGATTCACATGTTTGGCTGCGGCCATCCTCATCTCTTCCCTATCTGCGTCGCTTTGGGGGCCGATTTGTTCGATTCTGCAGCCTATGCCTTGTTCGCGAGAGATGATCGTATGTTGATGCCCTGGGGAACAGTCAAGTTAGCCGATTTGAAGGAATTCCCAATTTCAACATCAGCGCTTTCCGGACACACACCCGCCAGTGTAATGTCGATGGCCGACGATGCACGCTGCGAGTTACTCGCTCGCCACAATCTGGAAATCACGGCATCGGAACTTGCACGGTGCCGACAGGCGATTCGAGACGGAACGATTTGGAAATTGGTCGAGGAAAGAAGTCATACAAATGCGTCCCTCAGGGAGGCGACTGAATACCTGTATGCTAACATGCCTGAATCCCTAGTTGCTGCAACAAATCCATTGCGAGATGGAGGTGTACGAATGAGTCAGGATTTACCTACATCTCCTCCCTCCATCGCAGCCTTAGGTCGTTTATTGAATTCATATCAAACAGATTCTGGGCGCGCGATATTGATTTCCGGGACATCAGGGCCTTGGCGTGATCGAATCGGTGGATTGGTACATTCGATTGCCAATCGTTGGCCGGATGCGAACGTTTTGGTTGAAACGCCATTGGGCCTTCTTCCCTACACGATGGAGGATGTGAGTCCATGGGCGCATCTCATGGGCCCATCTTCAATTTGGAATGGGATGTCGCCCGATGATCGGGATTTCGATTTGAAGGCCTTGATGGGAGATGTTTCTGGCGTTGTCGAAATATCATTTGCGAATAACAAAGAAACCAACCTGGGAATCATTGAATCCGCATTTGGCGAAAGCTCAGGTGAAGAGGTTTCCAAGACTGATTTAGACCGCAAAATGATTGAGGACAAGGTCTGCTATTTCCTTGATGTAGAGCGTGGTATTTCAAACAAACTTTTGGAGGGTAGTAGTTTTGTCTATAGCAAAACAAAACGTGTGAGGAACGTGCATGCTTCCGACGGCGAACACATCCTCTCTCCACGTATGAGGGATGGCGGCCTCAGCCTGACTCTAGAGGGCGCTCGACGTCTTCATGGGAGTGGGATCTCCACAGTCGTCGTCAACGATGATTCGGTACCCTTTACTCGAAAAGGCCGCAATGTGATGCACGGATTCATCACTGATGTGAAAGGGGAATTGAACCCGGGTCTTCCTTGCTTGTTGGAATCAGAAGACGGTACTTTCCTCGGGCATGGTGTATCGCTCTGTACCGCCTCAGAAGCTCGATGCTTTACCAAAGGCATCGCCATCAAGGTCAGAGATGGCATAGGCGAATGATGTATGGTCATCCCATGGGATGTTTGATAGAGCATCGATAGTTGGTTCCACCCGACGATTCGAAGAATCGCCGGAGCGGATAGAATGTCAGAGGAGTGGATTGTAGAAACCCACGACCTCGTCAAGAAGTATGGTGAGCATGTCGCTTTGGACAGTGTCAACCTCAATATCCGTCCTGGTGCAACGGGGCTTTTGGGACCCAATGGTGCCGGAAAATCCACCCTGCTGAAAACCATCCTTGGCCTGATTGCGTTGACCAGTGGTGGAGGTAAAGTACTCGGCCACAACATCGCCACCGAAGGTGCACTGATTCGACAGAGAATTGGTTACATGCCTGAATATGATTGCTTGATTCCAGATATGGAAGCGATTCACCAAGTTCGATATGCCGGTGAATTGTTGGGCATGAATTCGAATTCAGCAGTTCAAAGAGCACACGAAGTTCTGGAATATGTAGGACTTCGAGATCAGCGATATCGCGCGGTCTCAACATTCAGCACTGGCATGGAGCAGGCAACAAAATTGGCTTGTTCATTGATTCACGACCCAGATTTGCTGATTTGCGATGAACCCACCAATGGTTTGGATGCCAATGCTCGAGGCTTCATGCTCGATACACTTTTCCAAGTCGTCAAGCAAGGTGGACGTTCGATTATCATGAGTAGTCACCTCATGGATGACGTCGAACGAATTTGCGACCGTATGTTGATGATTCACAAGGGCCAGGTTATCGCTCAAGGACGAATTGAAGATCTGAAAGCCATCGATCGAGAAATCGAGATTTCAGTATGGGGTGGCGCCAGCCGAATCGAAGAGAAACTCAAGGATATGGGGCAATCTGTTCGTCGGACAGGTCGTGTGATGAGAATTACTCGGATTGACGAAACAACTTATCGGACCATCATTCAGGCGGCAGCAGAAACCAATGTCCAAATTCGTAAGATGGAGGATTATGAACCCAGTCTTGAGGACTTATTCATCGTCATTATGGACCGATTGGGTTACTCTGTGAAGTCGAGTAAGGATTTGCTCTCTGGACCCACACCCAATATGGATCACGCTGCACTTCAAGGGAGGAAAGTTGCATGAGTGAAGGTGATGAATTCGATCTGGGAGGTCTACTTCCTGAGTCCTCTTCCGAACTCCCAGCACCTGCACCCCCAACAAAAATGCCTGAACCCGCATCTCCTTCTGAAGCCGAATTCATGGGTGAAGCGGGTGCTGTGACTGGAAAAGCTCGGATGGAGGCTGCTTACGGAGCAGGGGATGGAGAAGGCCAAGGGATGGCGATGGTCGCCCAGTCTGCCACCGTTGAAGCTGGTACCATTTTCCATCAAGTATACCGACCATGGAGGGGTAAACTCAATCCTCGTTGGGTTCGCAACTGGTCAATTTTCCGACATCATGTGTATGGGTTGTTTAGCAAAGGACACCGCCCCTGGCCAATGACTACGAAATTGGTAGTAGTCCTCGTTCTATTCGGTTCATTGTTACCCATCGTCACCATGGCGATGAGTGTGCTAACCGGTCTTTCCGGTTTGATGGAATTCTATGGTGTGTCTAGGGCCAATCTCTGGGGTCATGTCCTGGGTGTGTTCCACAATACCTGTTGCTGGCCACTATTGACGGCCCTCGTCGTCGGTGGCCTCATCTCAGAGGATCGGCAACATGGCACCTCTGCGATTTACTTCTCAAGACCCGTCAATCGAACCGATTACACCCTGATGAAATATCTATCAGCAGCAGCGATTCTTTCTCTGGTTATCGTATTCTCATATTGTGCCTTCTATGCAGCAGCCATTCTCTTCAACAACGAAGGTTGGGCTTACCTCCTCGATACGATACCTTACTTCCTCGGTGGATTGGTTGCTGCGTTCATGTTGGTGGTAACTTTCACCAGTATTGGCCTTGCACTTTCCAGCCTGAGTGCAGGTCGATTCTTCCCCGCAGTTGCATTCTTGGGAATCATCTTCGGTTCACGGATTCTGGCTTTCCTCATCAAACTACTTTTCGAGCGAGATACACTGTATTTGATCAGTCCATACGACAATTTGGCCCATGTGGGGCAATGGATGATGGGCCTCAATACCACCTATGATTTCCCGGCCGCTTGGTCATTCGTCTCACTGTTGTTGATGAACGGTGTGTCTCTGTATATTCTTATCAGTCGAGTGAATTCCTTGGAGGTGACTCGCGAATGATGCCCGATTTTGATCAGGTCGGTGAAGGCCAGAGCCAAAAGGAATGGAAAAAGACTCCCGAAGCACCTGCAATCATGGTTGATCACGTCTCCAAGTGGTATGGTCAAGTCATTGGTTTGAACGATGTCAGTCTGGCCATTAGTGGTGGTGTCACCGGTGTGCTTGGAATGAACGGTGCTGGCAAGTCAACACTTCTGAAAATCATCGTTGGCCGTTTGCAACCCAGTCAGGGTCAGATTCGCTTGTTTGGCACAGACCCATTCAAGAATCCTGCTCCATATCATCGACTCGGATATGTTAGTGAATCCGAGAAGTTGTATGATTGGATGACCGGTCTTGATTTTGTCACCACACTCGCCCGTCTGCATGGCATGACTCGGGATGAAGCAAAGGTTCGGGCAGAACATGTTCTCGACTTCGTCGGATTGGCAGATGTCAGCAACAAGGAGATTGGAAAGTACAGTAAAGGGATGCGTCAGAGGGTCAAAATCGCCCATGCCTTGGTCAATGACCCTGATTTGATTGTCCTCGACGAGCCTCTCCAAGGTTGCGATCCTCTCGCCCGTACAACGATAATGAATGTCATTCGAGAACTAGGTGCCATGGGTAAAACAATCCTTGTTACAAGTCACATTTTATCTGAAATTGAACGAATCACTGAACAAATTGTCATTCTTCACAACGGTCGCCTGTTGGCGCTTGGGAATCTCCATTCGATACGAGAATTACTCGACCACATCCCTCATCGAATTCTATTGCGAACACCAGATCCACGTAATCTTGGTAGATTTGTATTGCCGCATCCTTCGGTCTATGGTGTCCGCTTTCCAAATCCGAATGAATTGATTATTGAGACCAATAGCTTGTCTGATGTACACCAAGATTTACCTCAAATGATTGTTGAATCGGGTGTTGAAGTTACAGCCATTGAAAATCCAGATGACAATTTACAATCATTACTTGGATATCTGATTGGAGGTCGTTCTTGATGCAGCAACCAGCACCTCCAATGGGCCCACCCAAGCGTAATCTCTCAGAGACCGTTTGGACCAAACTAGATCGTAAGGCTACAGCAATCGCTGAATTCACCATTCGACAATATCGCAAGAAGCGATCGACTTGGACAGTGGGTGCAGTCGGTGCACTTCTTGTTGTCATCGTCTTACTATTCTACATCGATGCGATGGGCGAGGGTATCGATTCTGTGGACGATGATGGTGATGGACTCCTCGATGAGGACTCCTCGACTTGGACGGAATGGGAGAACATGCAGTACGCGGGCCGGGACGTGAGTGGTCCGATGGCAGATGATGATGGTGATTGTTTGGCTTTGGAACCGTGGATGCGGGATTCCAATGAAGACGGCGTAGATTGCAATGTCGTTTACACATACGATCGCAATGGAATGGTAACTTCGATTGATCCAGATCGGAATGTCGATGAGGACCCCGATGAAAGTGAATTCCTTGAAGAAGCACTACACCGTTCATTCCTACTTGGGTTTGGCAAGTTTGGCTTCCTATTCATCTTGGGGATTTTTGTCCCACTCTTCCTCGCAACAGGATTGATTCGCGATGAGATGGAATCGGGAACTCTACACTACCTGGTTGGGAAACCGATTGCTAGAGCTGAGATTTTGATGTATCGTTTGCTAGGATTTATTGGCTTAGCATGGCCTTATTTTGTCGGTTTATTTGTTCTATCAGCACTTGTGACGGGTATTTTTGGCCCAGGTGATTCAATCTACAGATTCTCTGATTTGGGCATTTGGTTCGGTGTCCTGATTGCGACATTCCTCACGGTTCTAGCATATGGTGCTGTGTTCATCACATTCGGTATTGTTGCAGGACGCTATGGGGTCCTGGTCGCACTAATGTTTGCAGTTTGGGAGTTTTTCATGATGTTCTTGGCGATGATTGGGACGACGCGAGACATGGGCATCGCTTCACTCTCGATTTCGTTCTGGGGCTCTGAAATCATCAATTCTACCGCTTGGCTGGTTTGGGGTGATTTCGCAATGATGTCAGGTCAATCTCTGGCGGTGGACATAGCCCTTTGGACGGTTTGGTATAGTCCATTCCCGACGACCTCACCCTTGCTCAATTTGGTCATCTCAATCGTCGTTCTACTAATCATCACAGGGTTGTTTATCATGATCGGTCAATCCTCGTTCAAGAACCGTGAACTAAACTGAGGCGTTCCAATGGAGAAAATTCCCCCAACCACATTTGGAGGGGATCTCTCATCCTTGTGGCGCCTCGACACTTTGCCTCCCCTACGCCGTCTGTCATGGTGGTGGTGGTGGTGGCTGATTGTCCTCCCCGATGCTGAGAATCCAAAGAGGAGTCGTCAACTGATGGTTTTGTGGTCGACCAAGGATGCCCCACATGTCCGTGTGAATGAACACGATTGGAAACCTGAAGGTCGCTTCCATATCGACAAGGATGGGCGTCATACATTGCCAGGGATGGTGTGTGCATGGTGGTATGATGGTAAAGACATGCATGAACCCTATCTGATGCGTGAATTACGTATTGCAGCAATGGATGGTCAACATCCAGATTGGCCAGGTTCAGGTGATTTCCCAGGTTCAGGTGCAGTGATTCCAGTCTCAGATGATGATCTGTCCATGGGGCTAGCTGATGATGGTAGTCATTTTTGGTTGAGGTGTAAAGGTGATGATTCTGCGGTCGAAAAGGGGGCGCCCAGTTCATTCGACCTGAAGATTACTCCTTGGACCAAAGCCGCCTCATCTGCAGCATATTCAAACAATGTTTTCGGCAATAACATGGGGTATGACATCATCCGTCTTCACGCTTGTAAATGTCAAGGCATGGTCGATGATGATAGTGTGCAAGGGAGTGCTTACTTCCAGAAAGTCACAGTTCAAGCACCTTCGATTCCTTGGTTTTGGGGATTCCTTCATTTCAGTGATGGTACTTACTTAGATTGGTTCATTCCTCACGCTTCATTCTCAATGACAGCCAGGGATTCACGCGCTTGGAAACTTCGCGATGTGGCACGGGCACCACTCAAGACAGCAGGATTATTACACGATGAGAAAAGAGGTCGGAGTGAGCGATTTGAACGGTGCGAGGTTGAATTGTTACCACCAGAATCTGATGGGGATTGCGATTCTAGAGGAGAGCAGTTACCTCGTTTTTCAATACGGGTCTGGAATGGTCGAACCCAAGTAGGTCTCAAAGTCCGCGCATCAAATCGTGCGCACTGGAAGTTCGATCAACCGACCCGAGCAGGTCTGGTGAGCCATCTCACATACAATGAATATCCATTGGAGGTTGAATCATTGACGATACTTGATGAGAAGGGAGTTCGAACATTGGATGATTTCGATTGGGTTCATGGAAATGCCGAACATGCTTGGGGATTATTGCACTAATCTTTGTTCGCAGGTTGGCAGAAGATTCATCATCGTTCGTGCACAGCAGTATATGAGGGAGAGCCATGAGTGATGAAGAAATGAAGAGGAGTATGGGTTCAGCAATTGAACCACCATCAGTCGGCAGTTCTGAGTATACACCGACTCCAGAGCCTACACCTTTGAACGAAAATGAGGGCCTCCGTGCGAAATTGAGACTCTATGAAGAAGAAGAACTTCTCATGATCCGCCGACCCTCGTTATTCGCCTTCATGCCGGCTTACTTGGTTGGTCTGGGGGTTTTGGCCATTCACCTATTCTTTGGATGGGCACAGGCACCAGAGGATGCTACATTCATTGAATCAGTGTTCTACTTCTTGGTTGAAGTCAGTGGTTGGGCTGGCGGGGCAGGTTTTGCTTTCGTCATGCTGTTTTTCACATGGTTAAATCGACTCATCAATCACCCTGCGAGTGGGAAATGGATGACATCTGTCCTCCTGCTTTCGTCATTGACTCCCTTCCTTCTGCAAATTGATGGAGTCATACGCCTCTTCTCTGATTCGACATTTGAAATGCCAATTGAATGGAATTTCACGCTATTTGGCGTTCTATGGACTGCGATTATCTGGGGTGTGACATTCTGGTATCAGAAGAGCTTCCTTTACGCTGTAACATCTGATCGAATCATTCACCATCAATCATTCATCTACGAACGCGATGGTTTGACATTCCTCCACGAGAATATTCGAGCGGTAATGAAGCGAAGAACACCCATCGGTGCCATGTTTGGATATGCGACCGTATACTGCAATATTGGTGATCAATCACATATCGCATCAGAGACAATCGGTGGCGGCATCGCTGTTACCACACCCCCTGCTGACCCAAACTCGGCACCAAGTGGTGTTCTGAAGTGGATTGGGCGCATCTTCTTCTTGGTCACCTATCAGCGAACTGTGAAGATTGAGCGTTTTACTCCAGACATCTCATTCTACGGTATTCGCCAGTGGCAAGAATCCTACGATTTGATGCTAAAGATGATGGATGCCAATTCCGCCGTCACAAAGGCAGAAGAGCAACTTGAGGTGCAGAAGCAGATGGTCGAATTACTCTCACAAGGTAAAGGGGATGATTCAGCAGAAGACCTCCCAGATGTGGATGAGTTGCTGGATTTCTGAGTGACCCATTCGCGCCGCTTTATTCATAGGGGGTTTCGACCCCGCAGGGGTCGATGTCAGACGAAATTATGCTACAAGCCGCGCAAGCAATGTCCGCAGGTGACTTCAAAGAGGCCATGGATGTTTTTCAGAGCCTCATTGATTCAGAACCAGAAAACCCCATCGGCCACTATGGTTGGGCCGAGTCCGCATTTATGCGACTTTCAATCGATATGGAAGAAGATGTGCCCGCTGGAAAAATCATGCAGGTTTACAAAAAAGCAATGGCTTTGGATGAAGAGAATATCGAGTATGTTGCCAGTTTTGCCAATTTTTGCCTTGATTGCGGCCGAATTCCAATGGCGATCAAAGAATACCAGCGTCTAGAGAAGATGGCTGATCTGGCAGACATCCCAGTTGAGGATACCTTGTTTGATGCAAGTCGATTGATTGTGGATGCAATTGAAAGGGTTGGGCAAGGAAGAGATAGCCCAATGATTCAACCTTGGTTGAAACAAGCATTGATTTGGGCTGTTGGTGGCCTTGGCTATTCTGCAGAAGATGCAGTTGCAACCCTGACCAGCGAGTGATGGTGTACTCGATGGCTGAGGCGGTTCGTGTCGCCATTGCTGTCGGCTATTTGGGTAGAGGTTACAGTGGTTCACAAGTTCAACCGAACGTACCCACTGTTCAAGGCGAGTTGGAGGCCGCCCTATTCCGCTTGAAGTGGTGTGAACACGGCACTCATCCAGTGACTCTGTCAAGTCGAACGGATGGCGGCGTTGATGCAAGAATGAATATTGGTAGTTTTGATTTGCCTGAACAAATTTGGAACAGCGTAGGTGAAAAAGGAATTATCACCGCAATCAATGATCAGATTCCAACCGACATTCGAGTTTGGGCAGCACAATCAGTAGATCCAGATTTACGAACAAGGAATGCATATTGTCGAACCTACCTTTATCGTTTACAAGCGTTGAAAGGTTGGCCCAGTGTGACGGTTTCAGATTTGTCTCTGTGGTGTTCACTCTTCATCGGCGAGCATGATTTCCGCAACTTTTGCCGCCCGCAAGAAGGGCGCTCGACGGTGAAGCGAGTATTGGTCTGCGAACCTTGGTTGGATGAAAATAAAGAAATTCTCGGATTCTCAATCAAGGCAGAAGGATTCGTGTGGAACCAAGTCCGTCGAATTGCTTCGGCAATGCTGGGATTGGCCCGGGGTCGTTTTTCATCTGATGAAATTCTTGAAGCTCTCACCACTCCAGAGACTCCTGCTGATTTCGGTCGCTCAGAACCCGAATGGCTCACATTGTGGTCGATTGATCACCCCGGGACTCCACATCTTTGTCAGCAATCAGAAATCGATTTTGAACTACCCTTGTATGCTGAAAGTGTACCTGATGGCCGCGCCTATCGTTTGTGGGCTAACAAAGCCAGAGGTGAGCAAGATCAGTTACACCAGGCAGCCTGGTTAACATACCTCAACTCAAGTTGAGTGTGACAATATCTCCATCTGAAATACTGAGTGCATCTCTCAAAAATTCTGTAGATATGACCTCTACTACATCGACGTGCCTCGTCAAATCAGGGATGAGAATTGCGCAAGGCAATTCCTGCTCATCAGAACGAATGGTCGCATGGAATGCGGTCGCCCCTCCAAATGAGCGACCTTCTCTCAAGAATCCCCGAATTCGAATCGCATTGGTATTCGAGACATCAATGAGTTCCGAATTCGCTTTCATTTCATCTGCGATATCCAATGTATCGACTCCGGAAAGGCTGCGAAGAGCGACATAGGTTGACAAATCATTACCATCGACTTTGACATTGAGGGTTCCAGGCCATGCTTCATTTTCGAGAATGGCCTTGAATTGAGTCTGGTAGTGGTCTTGAGCCATGAAGACTTGTGCACGTCCAAGTCCACTACTGACCGTTCCGGTGAGGCGCATGGGCGAGCGCGTGCGCCCCCCCCTCATAACCG
>CEOP01248730.1_pt1 | contig 12344 bp, 10 predicted proteins | sample 361301 | NCBI WGS metagenome assembly CEOP01 (sample SAMEA2619548, study PRJEB7988) | marine metagenome | biome: marine biome (ENVO:00000447); feature: deep chlorophyll maximum layer (ENVO:xxxxxxxx); material: "saline water (ENVO:00002010), including plankton (ENVO:xxxxxxxx)" | depth 55 m
TTTGTGTGAAATATTTTCCCATAAAAATCCTATTAAATTTTAAATTTATTTGATATGTAAACTAATATTTCCTGCTCAGTTTTTAATACTACATTATCTGAATTAGCAAAATTTAAAGTTCCTGAATGATTTGTTTTTAGTGTTTTATTCTTTAGTTCGTATTCCAAGCCTGTTGTAGTTATTTTTACTTTCTCATCATCAGAAAATATTGAAATATATTTATTTAAAATTCCTTTGAATTTTTTATATTTCTTTACAGTATGAAAAATACCAGAATCTGTATAGATAGTTAAATTAAAATTAGAAATTTCTTTTAAAGCGATAGAAAAATTTCCGATTGTATGATCTAATCTTTTACCATCGAAACCAATAATATCTATATTGCTATATTTTTCTTTTTTCATCCAAATTAATGCCTTTTGAAAATCATTTAAATTTTGGTTGGTTCTTTTGATAATTTTTACAAGTTTATTTTTTTTAACTTTATCATTTATTGAGTCTAAATCACCAATTACAATATTTGGAATTATATTTGCGTCAATTAGATTGTTTGCTGCTCCATCAGCACAAACAACTAGATCGTTTTTCTTTATAAATTGGTTCAATTCACTTTTTTTAGGAATTTTACCATTAAGTACTAAAATTATTTTTTCTTTTTTCATAATTTATAACAATTAGATATTAAGAAACTTATTAGTTTGAAATACATATACCAAATAAATAGTTATAAAAAATGAAATTCAATAACAGATTAATTATATTAATATTTTTAGCTTTAACTTACACTCAAGAATTAGACCCAGTTAAAATTCTTGAAAAAACAATTAATAGATTACATTTAGAAGATATTAGTTTTTTATGTGAAATAAAGTTGCAATCTTTATCCAAAGACCCTACTAATTTAAGCTTTCAATTTCATTCTTATTGGTCGGATTCAACTAATTACTATACCTATTTAAAATTTAAATCTCCAATTGATTATAAAGATACTGAATTATGGGGCCACTATTCTGATTCTATAATAATGAAAAAAAGAATGCCAATTAATAATAAAATTACAAAAGTAGATAATGGTTTTGAAGGAGTTGATATTGTTGATTTCCTTAATTTTAATGAATTATTTAAAGAAATTAAAAATGATAATCTAACAATTAAACAGGTTGATTTTAATAAAAAGACTGTTTATTTGATTAGGTCATACAATAACAAAAATAAAAAAAAATCTATAGATTTTTATATAGATAAAAATGATTTTTTCATCCGAAAGGTAGAGTGGAAAAATAAAAGAGGTGTTTTGAATAAAATTTTATCATTTAAAAATTTTAAAGAACTAAATCAAAAACAAATTCCAACGAAGATTATTTTTGAAGATGTTAAAAAAGGGTCTAAAACAACTTGCGTTCTGTCTAATCTAAATTTGAATAAACTTGATAAAGAAAATATTAATAAAGTTAAAGTTGGTTTTATTAATGATTAAAAGAGTAAATGATGATATTAAAGCTGATAGACCAACTCTAGATGAAGTAAAATTTATTCCAAAACTTCCGATTTCATTTTTATTAGAAAATATAAGGTCAGCCCATAATGTTGGTTCTATATTCAGAACGGCTGATGGTATGGGTGCTAATAAAGTATTTTTATCTGGATATACATGTAAACCTCCTCAAAAAGATTTATCCAAAACTGCGTTGGGTGCTGAGCATGCAGTTGAATGGGAGCATAATGATAATCCAATAGAATTAGCAAAACAAATTAAGAAAGATAATATTAAATTAGTTTTATTAGAACACACAAATATTTCAAAATCACTACATGATATAAAATGGGAGTTTCCTATATGTATTGTCTTAGGTAATGAGGTAGATGGGGTGTCCAATGAATTAATAGAATTATGTGAACAACACGTTGAGATTCCTATGAGAGGAATAAAGCAAAGTTTAAATGTTGCTACTGCAGCGGGAATTATTGGATATGAAGTATTAAGGTATTATACTAGAAACACACAATAGGTGAAAATTATGCTAAAACACATATTTTTTTTTATATTATCAACTTCAGTCTTAGTTTCATTTCAAGGTGAATTAATTTCCCATGAATTCATTGAAGAATTTGAAGTTAATGAAGTTCAAATAATGCTTAATAATCAATTTGGAAATCTTGCACCTGAAGCATTGTATGATATATCAATGTATAAAATTATTTATAATACTATTGATCCTGATGGAAATGAAGTTATTGCTTCTGGTGTAATTGGTTACCCAAAAAATCTTAATCATGCATTTCCTATGGTTAGTTGGCAGCATGGTACAGAAGTTAGAAGAGAGAATGTTTCATCAAATAATGGATTTAATATATTAAGTTTATGGTTATCTACTAGAGGCTATATATTTTTAGAGCCAGATTATTTAGGTTTGGGTGAAAGTGAAATATTACATCCTTATTGTTTAAAAGAGCCTTCAGCATGGACAACTATTGATTTAATTCGAGCAGCAAAAACCTTTTTTGATAATGAACAAGACTATTTTTACTATCCAATTAAATCTAATAATGATTTAATCTTATATGGATATTCAGAAGGTGGTTATGTAACTATGTCTGCCCATCAAACGATGGAAAATCAACATTTAAATGAATTTAATTTATTAGCATCATTTCCAATGGCTGGTCCTTATGATTTATCAGGAATAATGGTTGATTTAATGCTCAATTTTGAACCTTATGGAGAGCCATATTATTTACCATATGTTCTTGTACCATACATAAATTATTATCAATTGGGTACATTGAATGAATATTTTTTACCAGAATATGCTGAAATGTTTGAGTATTTATTTAATGGAGAATATTCAGGCTCATATATAAATTCTATTATGCCAGATATTCCTATTGAAGTATTATTACCATCTGTAATAGAAGATTTTTCAAATGATCAATATCACCCCTTGAGACTTAAATTGTTTGAAAATAATTTATGGGACTGGTCTCCAATTGCTGATACTCATATTTTTCATGGACTTGGAGATGAGTTGATTCCTCATGAAAATTCTCAATTAGCATATGATAGATTTATTGAAAATGGCTCCGAAAATGTTTTTTTATATCTCGCTCCTGAAGAATTTGGTGGTCATTCAGAAGTTGCTCAATATTGTTTAATTTCAGCTTATCAAATTTGTGAAGAAGATTACAAAATTATAAATATAAAAGGTGATCTAAATAATGATATGACAAACAATATTCAAGACGTAATGCCTATTATAGGCTTTGTGATTAATGATAATTTATCGGAAGAAGATTTTGAATTTTGGTTATCTGATTTAGACAATAATAATTCCGTTAATATTCAAGATATTTTATTTTTAGTTAATATTATTTTAAATAATTAATATGAATACTTACAATATACATGAAAATTTTATGTCAAGAGCAATCCATCTTGCTAAAAAAGGGAGGGGCAAAGTTTCTCCTAATCCTATGGTTGGGTGTGTCATAGTGAAAAATGGAAAAATTATTGGTGAAGGTTTTCATAAAAAATTTGGTGGAGACCATGCAGAAGTAGATGCATTTAAAAATTGCACAGATGACCCTACAGACGCATCATTATATGTTACATTAGAGCCTTGCTCTCATTTTGGTAAAACAGGTCCATGCTGTAATGCTATAATTGAAAATGGAATCAGGGATGTTTATATATCTATGCCTGATCCAAATAAAAAAGTTAATGGTAATGGTATTGATTTTTTAAAAAATTCGGGTATTAATGTAGAGTGTAATATTTTGAAAAATGAATCTAAAGAATTAAACAAAGGTTATATAAATTGGATTAAAACAAAAAAACCATTAGTAATTGGCAAGATGGCTCAAGATTCTAATGGATATATTGCAAAGTCTGGTTCTAAAATATGGATAACTGGCTATAGTTCAAAGCAAAATGCACATCAGCTTCGTTCAGAAGTTGATGCTATTTTGATTGGAAAAAATACTGTTTTAATAGATAATCCTGAATTAACTGTAAGAGAAGTTATTGGCTCTAATCCAAAACGTATAGTTTTAGATACAAATAGAACACTTCCTTACAATTTTAAATTATTAAAGGATGAAGAGGCTGATACTATTATTATGTGTAGTAATAAAAAATTTCAGAATAGTGAAACCTCACATTGTAAATATATAACTGTTAATGAAATAAATGAAAAATTAGATCTAAATGATGTATTAATTAAATTGGGAGAATTAGGTATAACATCATTATTAGTAGAAGGTGGAGCGACAACGATAAAATCCTTTTTAGATGTAGAATTGATTGAAAAGTTTTATTTATACACCTCTTCTTTGTCCAAAAATGAGTTAGATATAAAAAATCCTTTTTCTATAAATGATAATTGGATAGTGCAAAACGAAAAGTTTTTGGATGACGACCATTTAGTGGTATTAAATAAGAGAGTTGAATGTTTACAGGAATTATAAAATCAATTGGTTCGGTCAGTAATGTTGTAAGAGAAAAATCTATGATTAAGCTTGAAGTTATAGTTTCTAAGGAAATTTTTATTACGACAAATATCGGTGATAGCGTAGCAATTAATGGCACATGTTTAACGGCTATAAAAAAAAATAGTAGTAAGAAAATATTATTCTTTGATATTGTTGATGAAACATTAAAAAAGACTAATTTAAAACATATCAAAAAGTTAGATAATGTAAATTTGGAGACTCCACTTAAATTAAGTGATGGTTTAGACGGTCATATTGTTCAAGGACATATTGATACCACAGGAAAAATACTTAAAAATGAGCTTTCAAATGATGATTGGTTGTTAGAGGTTAAGATTGATAAAAGGTGGATGAAATATTGTGTTTTAAAAGGTTCTATAACTATTGATGGCATATCATTAACTATAGCTAAAATTAACGATAATTATAATGATAGTTATGGTAGTATTACAATGTCAATAATTCCACATACACTTAAGAATACTAATTTACAGTATAAGAATAAAAAAGATACTGTTAATATAGAGACAGATTTTTTTGCAAAATATATAGAAAAGCTTTTACCTAAAAAGGATTAAAATGAATAAAGTAAGTCAAGCTATAGATGACATAAAAAAAGGCAAGATGGTAATTGTTGTTGATCATGAGGATAGAGAGAACGAAGGTGATTTTATTATTTCTGCTGAAAAAGCAACCCCTGAAGATATAAATTTTATGATGAAATTTGGAAGAGGGTTGATTTGTACTTCGATTTCAGCAAAAAGAGCTAAAGAACTAAATTTAAAGCCCATGGTTGCAAATAATACTGAACAGCATAAAACAAATTTTACAGTAAGTGTTGATGCAAAAGATAATATAACCACTGGAATATCTGCAAAGGATAGATGGCAAACGTTACAGGTTTTATTAGATGGTAATTCTAAGCCTGAAGATTTAGTTAGACCAGGGCATATGTTTCCACTAATTGCCAAAGATGGTGGAGTTTTACAAAGAGCCGGGCATACAGAAGCAAGTATAGATTTGTGTAAATTAGCAAATTTGAATCCTCTAGGTATGATAGTTGAGATTGTAGATGAAGATGGAACTATGGCTAGAGGCCAAAAATTAGTTGAAATTTCTCAAAAGTATAATTTATCAATTATATCTGTACAAGATTTAATTTCATACAGAAATGAAAGAGAAAAGCTAGTTGAAGAACTTACAGATATTGAGCTTCCTACTTCATTTGGTGATTTTTCATTAAAATTATTTGAAGATAAAGTAAAAGGTGATCATCATTTGGCAATCATTAAGGGTGAATGGACAGAAGATGAAGATGTTATAGTTAGGGTTCATTCTCAATGTTTAACAGGTGATATATTTCAATCTTTAAGATGTGATTGTGGAGAGCAGTTAGAGGCAGCTTTAGATAAAATAAATAAGGTTGGAAAAGGGTTAGTTGTATATTTACGTCAAGAAGGAAGAGGTATTGGTTTAAAAAACAAGATTTTAGCTTATAAGTTACAAGAACAGGGGTATGATACAGTTGAGGCTAATAAAAAACTTGGATTTCCTGCAGATTTGAGAGAATATGGAATTGGTGCTCAAATTATTAAAGAATGTGGTGTAAGAAAAATTAAGTTAATGACAAATAATCCGAAAAAAGTAATAGGTCTGGAAGGTCACGGCTTAGAAATTGTTGGAAGAGAAGAAATAAAAATTGCTCCAAATAAAAATAATGAAAAATATCTTCAAACTAAAAAAGATAAGTTAGGTCATTTTATTTTAGGAGAAAATGAAAAATGAAATCTAATATAAATGATATTTATATTGTTGCAAGTACCTTTTATAGCGAATTATCTGATCAACTAATTGAAGGAGCTATTCTTGCTAATAGTATAGATAATATAAATGTAGTTAAGGTTCCAGGTGCTTTTGAAATCCCAGGTATGATAAAAAATTTAATAGATAATAAGAAACCTGATTTAATTATAGCTTTTGGTGTATTAATAAAAGGTGAGTCAGATCATTTTGAATATATTTCATCCTCAGTTTCAAATTCCATTTCTCAACTCACTATAACTTCAAAAATTCCCATTATATTTGGTATTTTAACCACACAAAATATGAATCAAGCTATAGAGCGAGCTTATATTAGTAAGAAAAATAAAGGTGGTGAGGCCATGAATACAGGGATAGAGATGTTAAAGTTGTATGATCAGTATAAAAAATAGTTTATTTATTTTTTTTATTCCTTTATTTATTTTTGCTAATCAAGATGTTTTTAATTGGGAATCGATGACTTCCTTAATTAATTCTAAATCAATAACACAAAATTCTGATGGTTCTATTTTGAGTGTGACAGATGGAGGTATTCTAAAACTATCAAATGATATAGAAATTATAGATAATAATTCAAATTTTGATTTAATTAAAACAGATTCTAAGGGATTAATTTGGGCTATTTCTAATTCATTAATTGCTCATATTCAAGTTTTTGACGAAAATTTTAATATTCTTTATAATTCTAAATATTCATTACCGAATATAGAGTCAATTATTGATTTTGAATTTAGTGATTCAAAAGTTTTTGCAATTTATGAAAATCAAAATGATGTGGGAATTTTAGAATTTAATAATGAAGGTTCTGTACCATACTATGTTGATTATTATAATTCAGATGATTTTCCTGAAAATTTAAACAATATCACAGATATCGATTCATATCAAAACAATATTTATGTAACAACAGATAATGGTGTTTATGTAGCAGATTATATTCAGAGTAATCTAAACTTAAGTTCCTCATGGAGTTTAATTCCTTTTGAATCATTTTTAGGAGATATGGATATTTTGTTCATGCATAGGGTTGATAGCGGTTTTTATTTAATTTCAGATAATGAGATTTATTTCTGTAGTACAGATTTTATTGTTTCATTAGTTTTAAATTTTACTTCTGAACCTATGGATATTAAGAAAAGTAATCAAAATGAATTATTTTGCAATAGAGATTCATGCTATCTTTTAGATAATTCAAATTATGAAACTATTTACCAATGTGATGATTATTATTCAATGAATGATTTTTATTTATCTGACAACTATTTATTTATTGCTATTACAAATGGAGGTTTAGCAAAATTTGATTTGAATGATGAAGCAATACAGTATTTTATACCAAATACTTTATTACAAAATGATTATGAAGCGATAACTATTCTTGATGACGGCTCTTTAGCGGGCGTAAATAAAACTCATGGTTTTATTTTTAAGCAAAATAAATATAATTATTTTATAGTACAGGAATACTCAGAGCTATTTCCAATACCATTATTAAGTTTAAATGAAAATTTTAATTTTACAATACTTGACTATGAAATTAGTGATAAAATGATATGGTCAATTGTACAAAATTCGCAAGGTAATATTATGTTTAATAATAGTGGAATAAAGCCTGATTTGTCATCTAAGAAAGGTGGTGTAATCGAAATTAATCCAGTAAACTTTGAATTCTTTTTATACGATACCTCAAAAACTGATTTTATGCAATCTACTTCATATCCTTTTGGTACATTGGATGGTTTATATGGAATATCAAATGAATTAGTAAGCGATAGTTATATGGTGACACATCAAATTAAAAAAGATAATCAAGATAATATCTGGGTTGTTAATCCATTTTCAGAAAAGTATAATCATCCATTATCGGTACAATTAAATGATAACAATCAACATTGGATGCATATTTTTTCAGAAAATAATATTTCTTATGTTCCTACAGAGTTAGCGTTTGATAAATATAATAGGGTTTGGTTAGGCTTTAAAAATGAAAAAACTAATAATAATTGTTGTGTAGATGACTTTTCAGAAGGTGGAGTAAAAGTTTTTCAATACACAGATAACTATTTAAACGGTACAAATTTTGATACTTATAATGATAATGTATTTTGGTTGAATCCAACAAATTTAGAGGATTTACCATACGGTCAAAATTCAACGATATGGTCATTAGATATAGGATTATATGATAATCAAGAAATTTTGTGGGTATTAACACCTCAAGGTGCGCAAGGATACATACTAAATAATACACAGTTATTAGAGATATACCCCTTACCTTTTTATTCAAATTTAAGCTTTCAACAAGGTGATAAAATCAGAACTGATTCGCAGAATAATGCTTGGATTATAACTCGTCATGATGGAGTTAGGGTTATTAAGAGTAATGCAACACTATGGCCAGATGGAGATGGTTTTACAGCTAATAATAGTCAATTATTATCAGATTTTGTATATGATATAGCATTTGATAATTTTAATGGAATTGTATATTTAGCCACTGAAAATGGTATTTCAGTTTTAGAAGTTCCATTTTCTATTGAGAATCAAAATCAAGAACAATTATATATTACGCCTCAACCTTTTATCATACCTTCTGATGAAAAAATGAAAATAAAAAAAATTATAACTGGTTCAGATGTAAAAATTTTAACTATTAATGGAAGAGTATTGAAAAATTTTAATAATATTGAATATAATCAAAATATAATACACTGGGATGGTAGAGATGATAGTGGTAATTATTTATCTTCTGGAATATATTATGTTTTAAGTTATAATAATGGAAAAGCAATTTCAAAAAAAATAGCTATAATTAGAAAATGATTTTTAAAAACTGAAGTCTTAAATAAATTACAGCTTAAAAATATTTATTTTTATTACAGATTTAGTTCAAAAATTAATTTAAGGAGAAAGAAAAATGCAGAAGTTTCAAACAGAGGTAAACCAACTTTTACATTTGATTATACATTCATTATACTCTAATAAAGAAATTTTTATTAGAGAGCTGATATCAAATTCATCTGATGCTCTTGATAAGTACAAATTTCTTACACTAAGTGATTCAAAGTTTAAAAATTCTGACTTTGTACCAAGAATTGACATATCATTTAACAGTGATGAAAAAAATAGTACTATTACTATATCAGATAATGGTATCGGTATGGACAAAAAGGATTTAAATCAAAACTTAGGAACAATTGCAAGATCAGGAACTAAAAATTTTCTTTCAAAAATGTCGGGTGATTCAAAAAAAGATTCAAATTTAATAGGTCAATTTGGTGTAGGTTTTTATTCTAGTTTTATGGTAGCAGATAAAGTAGATGTTTTATCTAGAAAAGCAGGTAATAATAAAGCATGTTTGTGGACTAGTGATGGAAAAACTGGATATACAATTGAGGATAGTTCTAGAGATAATCAAGGTACTACTGTTACAATTTATCTTAATGATGAAGGTAAGGAGTTTGCATCAAAATGGCAGCTTGATTCTATAATAAAAAAATATTCTGATCACATATCTTTTCCAATATTTTTAGAATATGAAGATACTATTTATGGAGATAAAGAAAAAGGCGAAGAGGATAAAATAGAAATAAAGGTAGATCAAATAAATTCAGCTTCCGCATTTTGGAAAAGGCCTAAATCTAGTATTAAAGAAAAAGATTATAATGAATTTTATAAATCAATATCAAACGATAGTGATGATGCATTAATTTATATGCATACACAGGCTGAAGGTACTTTAGATTATTCTACATTATTTTTTATACCAAAAAAGGCTCCTTTTGATATGTTTAATGCAGATTATAAATCTGGAATAAAACTGTATATTAAACGTGTATTTATTACAGATGATGATAAAGAATTAATGCCTACATATCTTAGGTTTGTTAAAGGAATAATTGATTCCGAAGATCTTCCATTAAATGTAAGTAGAGAAATTTTACAACAAAATAAAGTTCTTTCTAAAATTAAAACTAACTCTGTTAAAAAAATCCTCGATGAATTTATAAAACTCTCAAAAAATAAAGATTTATATAATGAATTTTATAATGAATATGGAAAACCTATAAAGGAAGGTTTGTATCAAGATTTTGACAATAAAGATACTTTAATTGATTTGGTAAGATTTAAAACTACAAAATCAAATGAAGATTTAATATCATTTAAGGACTATTCTAAAAATATGAATAAAGGGCAAGATACTATTTACTATATAACAGGCTCAGATAAAAAATCCTTAAAATATTCTCCCCTTTTGGAAGTCTATAATAAAAAAGGGATAGAGGTATGTTTATTTGAAGATGAAATTGATGACATTGTTTTTACAGGTATACGAGAATATAAAGAATACAAATTAAAGTCTGTAAATCATTCTGATGCAACAGATAATTTAGATGATAGTAAAAATGAGTCTGAAGATAATAAAGTGTCAAAAAAAATGGATACTTTTCTAAAAAGTATGAAAAAACTTTTAAAAGATGATGTTAAAGATATAAAAGTTTCTAATAGATTAACTGATTCACCATGTTGTTTAGTGGCAGACCAAAATGATCCAACATCTCAGATGCAGCAAATGATGGAAGCTATGGGACAGGCATCAAAAGATAAAATAAAACCCATTATGGAGATTAATCCAGATCATAAAATTATAAAAAAACTAGTTAAAATTGGCAAAGGAAAGGTATTTTCTGATTCAATAAAATTATTATACGAACAAACGTTAATTATCGAAGGGCTAAAGCCAGAAAATCCGTCTGAATTTGTCAAAAGATTAAATGAGGTTTTAAATAAATCATTATAAAACGATTTAATACAAGGGAAGTATTTATTGGGGACCTACCATTAGGCGGTTCTAATCCAATTCGTATTCAATCTATGACTACAACAGATACAATGGATACTGACGCTACAGTAGAACAATCTATTGCAATGATTAAAGCAGGTTCTGAATATGTTAGGATTACAGCCCCTAATTCTAGACAAGCTCAAAACCTTCAAAATATAAAAGATAAATTAAATAAAAAAGGTTATCCAGCTCCACTTATTGCTGATATTCATTTCACACCTAATGCAGCTGAAATAGCTGCTCAAATAGTTGAAAAAGTAAGAATCAATCCTGGGAATTATGCTGATCAAAAGAAGTTTAAAATTAGAGAATACTCAGATAAAGAGTACAAACTTGAAATTGATAGAATACATGATAAGTTTTCGCCTTTGGTAAAATTATGCAAAAAGCATGGTACAGCTATGAGAATAGGAACGAATCATGGTTCACTTTCAGATAGAATTATGAATAGATATGGGGATACTCCTTTTGGGATGGTTGAGTCTGCTTTAGAGTTTGCTAGGATATGTGAAATTTATAATTTTCATAATATAGTTTTTTCAATGAAAGCTAGTAATCCTATTGTTGTAGTACAAGCGTATCGTTTATTAGTAAAAAAAATGATTGAAGAAAATATGAATTACCCACTTCATTTAGGGGTAACTGAGGCAGGCGATGGTGAAGATGGTAGAATAAAGTCTGCTTTAGGTATTGGAACATTATTGTATGAAGGTTTAGGAGATACTATTAGAGTATCTTTGACTGAACCTCCTGAAAATGAAATTCCTGTTGCTAAAAGATTAGTTGATAGGTATTCAGATTATAAATTAGATGGTTCTTCTAAATTTGGTATTCATGATTCACATTTTGAATTAAGAAAAACTAATACTGTCTTAAATATTGGAGGAAAAAATGTTCCTAGAGTAATAGTAGATTTGAGTTTTAAAAATCATATTTCACGATGTGATTTATCAAGTTTAGGTTATACATATATGGAAAAAGAGGATAAATGGGGGATTAGTGATTTTGCATGTGATTATATCTATATTGGAAATAATGAACTTGATTTTAATATCCCTGGAACACTAGGTGTTATTCAAAACCTTAACGTTTGGAATAAAAATGAACGCCATTACCCATTAATATCTTTAGATGATTTAAATAAACATAAAATATCTTCTAAATTAAAATTTTTAGATTTCAAAGTTAG